>Ga0307426_1000719_pt1 | contig 22425 bp, 25 predicted proteins | sample SalMarWE160340MG_FD_202165 | JGI IMG/M metagenome (GOLD analysis project Ga0307426, IMG submission 202165) | Salt marsh sediment microbial communities from the Plum Island Ecosystem LTER, Massachusetts, United States - WE1603-40 | ecosystem: Environmental > Aquatic > Marine > Intertidal zone >...
TACCGCCGTGCGGAGGATGTTTTTTCCTTGCCGCCAAGGTGCTTACGGTTTACACTCGCCTAAGGAGGGATCACAACTCATGACAGAAGTGAGCAGCAAGCGAGGCTACCTGACCTGGCTCCGGAAGAGGTTCCCCGCTCCCTTTATGGCCGCGAGAGCGTGGTTGCGTCGTTTCGGCATCCTGGCCCAGATCCTCTCACTGGCGATCATCGTTGGCGTATTCGCGATCGGCACGAAGGGCAAGTATCTCTCCTGGGCGAACATCCAGGTCATTTTCAGCCTCGCCGCGATTCCGGCAATCTACGCCATCGGGCTGCACCCGACGATCCTGCTGGGTGGAATCGACCTTTCCGTCCAGGGGGTGGCCTCACTGTGCGCGGTTTTCGTCGGGTTCCTGCTCAAGAATCAGTACAACTCCAATGACGTGGGGCTGTGGATCATCCCCATTTCCATAGTGATCGGAGCAGCAGCCGGAGTAATAAGCGGCCTGCTGAACACCGGGCTGAAAATCCCGTCGTTTATCGCCACTCTCGGGATGAGCTGGATACTCTACGGGATGGCCGTCTTCATCGGTAAGGCGGTCAATGTCCAGATTCTCGACACCAGGATAGAGAATTTCATCTCCGCGAATCTCTTCGGAATCCCCCAGATTGCGATCCTTGCGGTATTGATTGCCGCCATCGTACAGGTGGTCGAGGACCGCACGCAATTCGGGCGTTACATGTATGCGATCGGCGGCGACGAGGTCATTGCCAAGCAGGCGGGAGTCAAGGTCAAGGGGATCAAGATCGCCGTTTTCACGATCGCCGGGATAATTTACGGACTGGCATCGCTTCTGTATGCCTGCCGGCTGGGCGTCGCGACATCGCGAATGGGGCTCAACATTCTGTTTCCGACCATCACCGCAGTCACCGTCGGCGGCGTCGCTCTGACAGGCGGGATCGGCGGGGCAAAGAATGCCGCCCTCGGCGCCCTGATCGTCACGGCGCTCAACGATGGTCTGGTCCTGATGCAGGTGAGCCCCTACATACAGCAGGCGGTGAACGGCGTCGTTTTGATTGCCGCCGTTGCTCTCACGCTGGACAGGAAGAAGCTCGGCTTCATCAAGTAGGACAAGGCTGCGAATATGAGTGACACAAGCAAAGGCGCTAATCAGGACACCGTGGTGGTGCTGCGCCAGATCACGAAAGTCTATCCTGGGGTGGTCGCGCTTGACCGTGTTGACCTCGCGATCCACAAGAACGAGGTGGTCGGCCTGGTGGGTGAAAACGGCGCCGGGAAATCGGTGCTGATGAAGATCATGGTCGGGCTCGTCCAGCCGGATGAGGGGACTATCGTGCTTCGGGGCCAGCAGACCACGCTGAGAGACCCTTCGAACGCGATCAAGAGCGGAATCGGGATGGTCTTCCAGGACGGTTCGCTAGTCCCCAATCTATCCGTAACGGAGAACCTTTTCCTTTGCCATGAAGTGGACTTCCGCAAGGTCGGCATTCTATCCCTGCGGGCGATGCGTGATGCCGCCCGGGAGCTGCTGGCCCAGATGAAGCTCGACATCGACGTGGACTTGCCGGTTGCAGAGATCAGCCCGGCGGATCGGCAGATGGTAGAGATCGCGCGGCTGCTGTGGCTTTCGCAGCAGTACGGACAGGAGAATCCCGTGTTGATCCTGGACGAGCCGACCACCGTGCTGGCCGACGCGGAGAGGAACCGGCTCTTTTCGATCCTGCAGGACATCAAGAACCAGGCATCGGTCATTCTGATCTCCCACCGCCTGCAGGAGATCCTTGAGAACAGCGACCGGATCGTCGTGCTGAAGGATGGGAGGAACGTAACGGAGATCTCGGCCTCGAAAGCGAAGCTCTCGAGAATAGAGCAGCTGATGGTGGGCCATTCCTTCTCGGCGGACCGATTTCAAGAGGACGAACAGGCGATGCCGGGGGAGAGAGAGATCCTGAGCGTGGAGAACCTGAGCATGGCGGGGTTGTTCGAGCCCCTCAGCTTCACGGTTCGGGAGGGGGAGATCGTCGGCCTGGTCGGCCTGGTCGGCTCGGGGAAGGAAGAGGTCTGCAGTTGCATCGCCGGCCTGGAGAAAGCCGATACCGGCGGTGTTTTCCTTGACGGGCGCAAGCTCCCGAGCGGGTCTCCCAGCGGCGCGGTCAGCGCAGGAATCGGTCACATCCCGATCGATCGCCGCAGCGAGGGACTCGCCCTCATGATGAGCGTGGCGGAGAACGTGAACCTCCTGGTCCTCAATCGTCTGAAGACGGCGGGGTTCCTGAGCCCGGCGCGTGAGAAGAAGAACGCGCACTACTGGATTTCCGAATGCCAGATCAAGACGCCGTCGATCGGCACCTTGTGCGTCAACCTGAGCGGCGGCAATCAGCAGAAGACGGTCATTTCCAAGTGGCTCAGCTCCCGTGTCCGGTTGCTGATCCTCGATCACCCGACGCGGGGAGTCGACGTCGGGGCAAAGGATGAGATCTACAAGCTCATCAGGAAGCTCGCCAAGGAGGGGATCGGAATGCTCATCATGTGCGACACCCTGGAGGAGGACATCGGGCTGGCCAGCCGGATGCTCGTGATGAAGGACGGCCGGCTGGTGAAGGAGGTCGACAGCTCACCGCAGAAGAAGCCGACCCCGCAGGACATCATCGGCCTGATCGTATAGGATTCCGAAGAAAGGAGAACCTCAAGTGGCGGACGTGAAGCAAGCGGACACAGCCGACTCCGAGGATGCGAGCAAACGATTCGCCCGAAAAGGGCGGATCTCTCCGGTGTATTTCACCATCGCCCTTCTCGTGGTCGTCGGGCTCCTGTTCTACCTGGGAAACAGGAACTTCCTGTCGCTGTACAACCTGAACACGATCATCAGCTTCTCCGCGATCCTCCTGATGGTCGCCTTAGGCCAGATGTGCACCATTCTCGTTGGGGGGATAGACCTCTCCGTCGGGGGGTTGGTATCGTTCATCTCTGTTGTCTTCATCCTTCTGATTAAGCCGCTAGGATACCTGGCATATCCGGCGTGCCTTGTCATAGGTATGATTGTCGGATACATCAACGGGAGCATCCTCACCCGGATACGGATCCCGTCATTTATCGCCACCCTGGCAACCGGAGGCATCCTCACGAGCCTGGCCTACATCGTGTCGCCCAGGCCGGTGAACCTCGCCCCGGCGAACTACGACGTGGTTGACGGCATCGTCAACGGGAAACTGCTCAACGTGAGCAATGTCCTCTACATCGGGTTCGCCGTGCTCGTGCTTTTCTACGTGATTCTCCGTTTCACCAGCACGGGCCGCAATATCTTCTACGTCGGCAGCAACATCAAGATGTCTTGGATGTCGGGAATCAGCATAACGAAGACGCGCAACATCGCTTTTATTCTTTCAGGGTTGGGCGCCGCGCTCACGGGCCTACTGATCTCCTCTATCCGCTACGGCGGCGACCCGATGGTCGGGAACGCGTACGTCTTGAACTCGATCGCGGCAGTCGTTGTGGGCGGCACGGCGCTCACCGGCGGCGCGGGAGGGGTCGTCAACACCCTGTTCGGCGCGATCTTCATGAGCATGCTGGACAATGGGATGAACGTCGTCGGCATCAACCAGTACTTCCAGCAGGCCATCCTGGGTGGCATGGTCATCATCAGTGTCACGTTGACTTTCGACCGGACAAAGACCCCTATTGTCAAGTGAAAAGCTGCGGAAGAGGAGCCTTCGAAATAGTGACATGGCCGGAATAGAACCTGTCAAAGCCGTGAACAAGACTATGGGCCTGCTCGAAGCACTGGCTCAAGAGAAAGAGATGGGGGTAATCGATCTGGCCGGGCGCGCGGGCATGCACAAGAGCACCGTGTACCGCTTCCTGAACTCCCTGAAGGAACTGGGTTACGTCCGCCAGAATACTGCGAACGAAAAATACAGCCTGACCTTGAAGCTATTCGAGCTGGGATCGTGTGTGCTGGGACGCATGGAGCTCTGGGAACAAGCACACCCGATTCTGGAGCAGCTTGCGGAGCAGACCCACGAAACGATCCACCTGGCCGTTCTGGATGACGGCAATCTGGTCTATCTGGGGAAAATCGAATCGACACAGGCGCTGCGGGTATCCATGTCCTCGCGGGTCGGGCAGAGTGCCCCAACGCATTGCACAGGGGTAGGCAAGCTCCTTCTGGCCTATGCACCGCCAGAACAGGTAGAGCGGATCCTGAAGCGGGAAGGCTTGCGGCGCTTCACCGAACACACCATCACCGACCGTTCTCTGCTCGCGAAGGAACTGGACAGCATTCGGCAGCATGGTTTCGCGATCGATGATGAGGAACACGAGGTGGGCGTGCGCTGCGTGGCCGCACCCGTGTGCAACAACCAGGGGACGATCATCGCCGCACTGAGCATTTCCATGCCGTCAGTGCGGCTGCCGGACAGCGAGATTCCCCGTTACCGGGAGTTTGTCACCAAGGCGGCGGAAGAGATCTCCAGAAGGATTGGAGCCGTACCCACGGAGCCTGTCGCGGCCGGCGGCTGAGTCTTTTCCATACTACCCTGATGGGATGCTTGCTTGTACTGCCTTCGATTCGGCTTTCTGGTGGGCTGTGCTGCAGGGGTGGATCGAAGCTTCCGTAAAGCCCTGTCCTTTTCTCTCTACACAGATCGGACCCTAGCGGGCTGTGCCTTCGGCAGCCGTCTACGCTCGCTTTAAACTACGGGCTATCTGCCTGTCTGGTTGTCCCGCATCCAATCTCAGAGGGCGGGACTTGTGAAGAGCAGTGGTTGTTTGCATGCCGGCAGCAGGGGGAAGGTATTTATTTCCACGGGCGATAGGGGTTCCTCCTGCTGCGAGTGCGGGGAGGCTCTCGATCGTGGAGCCTGGATCACCCTGGTGAAAGGCAAAGGAGCCCTGTGCTTGGTTTGCGCCGAACTGGATCATCTGATCTTTCTTTCTTCCGGCAATACAGATCTGACCCGACAAGCCCGAAAGCACTCTTCTCCGGGGTAAATTACCAAAGCTTGGGGCAGTTTCCGGCAGAATCGACAAGGGAAACGCTTCGTCCGGTGATCACGATATTGGCCAGCGGTGAGTGTGCGACCTATCATAATAACAAGAAGAAAACGGGGGAGAATCCTGGCAGAAAAAACGAAGTTGACGAGAACAAGAAAGCAGTAATCGATCCTACAAAAATATTATCGTACGTTTCGAAATATCGCGCGAGTTTAGCACGATTCCGGGGAATTGAGTCCATAATAATTGATTTGGTGGAGGAAGTATAATGCACAAGAATGGTTACTTTCATCGCGTTACGGCGCAGACTCCAACGAGGTTTTGGATCAACAACGCAACGCGAAAACAGGCGGAACTGGCTATCGAGGCCGGAGCTGTAGGCTGTACACAAAATCCTTCGTATACCTGGAAGATGCTGGACAATCCTGAAGAAGCAGAATACGCAAGAAGGTTACTGGACGAAACCATAGACGCATCGGACGATAACAATCCGGTACAGATCATTCTGCAGAGGAAATTAGTTTCCGGTGTAGCTGAGATATTTGCACCGCTTTTCGAAAAAAGTAGAGGGAAATACGGTTATGTGAGCATACAAGGTGATCCCAACAGTGAGCAGTCTGAGATCATCATTGAGAATGCACGGTTCAACAGGCTGGCAGGTGAAAATATCATGGCAAAAGTGCCGTGCACAGAAGATGGGCTAAAAGCCATGGAGGTTCTCATTGCGGAAAGAGTTCCCATCAATGCGACCGAGGTTTTTGCTGTAAGGCAGGCTCTGGATGTATGTGAGTTATACGAAAGAATAGCTGGAGATATGGATGATCCCGCGCCCATTTATTTCTCTCATATAACCGGCATATACGATGAATATCTGAAAAAGTATGCGGAAAGCGAGAAAATCGATATCTCGCCGGATACACTTTGGCAGGGAGGAATGGCGGTTGCACGCAAGGTGTATAAGATTGTTCGGGAGCGGGGGTATGTTGTGGGTTTCATAGGCGGTGGGGCAAGAGGTCTCCAGCATTTCACAGAGATGGTAGGGGCGGACGCGTGTATTACCATCAACTGGCTGGGAACGGCTGATAAGCTGATCGAGCTTGATCCTCCGGTTGTCCCAAGATTTTATAATCCCGTGTCCGACCATGTTATTGATGAGCTGATGGAGAAGTTACCGGATTTCAAACGGGGTTACCTAGAAAGAGGAATCACTCCGCCGGAATATGAAGAGTTTGGGCCTGTTACACTGTTCAGGGATAGTTTTGTATCGGCGTGGAGCAAAGCGCTGGAGGCAATTGAGATCAGAAGAAAACAACTCAATCAATAGAATGCTTGTTGACCAGGATTGTGACCGAATGGGGCTGTTGCCAACGCAAACCGTTGATCCGCACTCGAACGCTGTCGGTGTACGATATCCAGGACTTGCACTTTCTATCAGGATACACGCGTATACTAATTTCATGAAGGTAAGTCGTTAGTTGATCTAGTTGCATTGTTAAAGATCTATCTGATTGGATGATTTTCAGGATATGAAATGTTGTATTTCCCTTATGATTGTAGGGGGGCCGAAGCCTCCAGCTTTGGTTATCAGGGGCATATCTAAAGAATCTTCGATCAGTCTGGACAGTACAACACCCTGAGCTATCTGTTCGATCGGCAGAACTTTTGGGAACCTCAGCACTTCCATGATTCCTACGGCGGTGTCACCACCGAAGACAACCGGAGTCAGCTTGCCGTGGAAACGCAGGATTTTCCCAACCAGATCACCAACTGCCAGGGCGACCAATCGGGGAACCGCCTGTGACGGTATGCCGTGCTCACGGGAGTACGCCTCGAAGCGCTGAATATCCTCGGCACCCCGTGCCGTCTGAAGAATAACGTTTGAACCTTTGGCCAACGCCCGTTGTACACGTTCGATCAACAATCTTCCCGATCGAACCATTCGGCCGTCCTTGCCCAACAATTGTTCGGGCTGAAGAACGATTCGCTCGACTCTTCTCAACGGTGCAGCCTCGATTTGCTCAAGAGATACCGGATTTAAGCTTCCGCAAACGACGAGTAGCTGGGAGGGACAATCGATCTCGCGTACTGCTCCTCTTTTCAAGACTAGAGTGGCGGGTAAGTACTCGGCGAATCCAGCACATCCTGCGGTTACTCGGAGAAGTCCACGACGTTTCAGCAGATTCGCAATAGACCGAAGATCTTCATCAGTCCGGGCATCGAATACTATGATCCGTCTCCCTCCGGTTTTGGGTTCCTCAAATGGTATACTTTCCGAACACTCGACTACCTGAACCGGCATCGGCGTTTGGGCAGCGATGATGTCCGGCACGTAGCTGCTGCACACCGGATTTTGGGGATCCCGGCTATATATAGAAAGGTTCACTGGAACGCCGTCGACATACTGTCTGCCCGCAATTGTAGTTCGACCATTTTTAGGATAGGCAGGAATAAAGGCTAATAATGAGGCACCGGTGGCGTCGAGCAGAGCCGCCAGTTCTATGCCGATGTTGCCTCGCAACGTGGAATCCGTCTTTTTGTAAAATGAGCGAACTTCTTGGTGTAGAGCTAGTTCCACCGCCTCGATCACCTTGGTCCGACTCTCATTCGGCGGGACATGCCTGCTTTCCGTGTCTAGAACGAAAACCGAGAAATCTTCCGTTACCCCTTGATCAAGCTGCTGGAACTTTGTAGAAACCAGAGTTGGTATATTCTGCTGAGCGAATTGTACCCCTGTGTCGAGGGCACCAGTAAAATCGTCGGCCAGTACGAGCAGTTCCACTATTTGTGCTCAAACTACATCGATAAGGCGAGGGATGTCAACGAAATGAAACCTCTATTAGGAATCAGCATGGGGGATCCTGCAGGCATCGGCGCTGAGATCATCGTAAAATCCTTAGCCCGTGAATATGTTCAAGGGATCTGCCTTCCTCTGGTGATTGGAGATTTCCGAGTCATGCAGCAAGCTTCCCGAGAGATCACCAAGCTGAACCTCGATATACAACGCTTCGACCGCGACCAGTTACCTACTGCTGAAACCTTTCATCCCGGACGGATAAACGTCTTGGATCTGGCCAACATCGATCCAGCGCACCTTGAGTACGGCAAAGTTTCAGCCATATGCGGCAGGGCAGCCTTCGAATATATCGAGACTGCGATCCGGTTGGCAATGGAAGGAAAAATCAACGGCACCGTAACTGCTCCGATCCACAAGGAAGCCCTGAATCTAGCGGGCATTTCCTACGCAGGCCACACGGAGATCTACGCTTCCCTGACCAAGACCAAAGACTATGCCATGATGTTGGTTGATGGGGATTTCAGGGTAATACACGTCTCCACGCATGTTTCACTACGGCAAGCAATCGAGCAAGTAAAGAAGGAGAGGATTCTGGCCGTGATCAGGCTGGCCTGGAATATGCTCCGCCGAATTGGTATTGTAAACCCTCGTATTGCCGTGGCCGGACTCAATCCCCACGCCAGCGATGGGGGCCTGTTCGGAGATGAGGAGCAGAGAGAGATCGCTCCCGCTGTAGCCGAGGCCAGGTCACTCGGTATGCAGGTAGAGGGCCCTCTGCCCCCAGACACCTGTTTCTCGAGCACCTCGGGCGGCCAATTCGATGTAGCGGTGGCTATGTATCACGACCAGGGTCATATTCCGGTGAAGATGAAAGGCTTCTGTTGGGATAACAAACAGAATAAGTGGAGCAGCGTGAGTGGCATCAATATAACTCTTGGTCTGCCGATTATCCGTACCTCTGTTGATCACGGCGTAGCATTCGGAAAAGCCGGCAAGGGCACCGCTTCGGAAGACAGCATGGTGGCTGCGATCGAGCTGGCTGCGAGATTGGCTGCTCCATGACGACACCAGCGGTCCCCCACCTCAGTCTATTTGGCGTAGTCCAAAAATTTGGCATTTTTCCAAAGTTGTATGATTTGGAGAATGAAGATTAAACACAAACATCCTGAAACGTATCAGATCGATACCGAAAACCATGGTGTGATAATTTTTCACATCCTTAGTTTCAACCGACTACAGATTGCTCAGGGAATCATAGGAGATCCAGAAAAGATCTCACCTAGGAGGATAGCATACGATCTCGCAAAAGCGGTGGAGGATATGCCATCCGCTATAAGTAGTATAGGTTTAGGAAAGACCAAGTGATCGCTCAGAATCCATAGTATACGGCTTCAGATCTCATTCGACCATCGCACCATATGGCATCAGTTACTGAACCTCGGTGTATCAGCTACCTCAAGTAGGTCGCTGACGCTTTCGCGGAGATACCAGATGTACCAGCTCAAAAATTAGATGACTTCAGAAGCTTCATCCCGTTTTTTTTCACCCACCCGGCGCTGCTTTTAGCAGCGGAATGAAGCGGGGATTCCTTCAGAAGCAGCGACTACAGAGTGCTCAGCACGGTCAGGGCCAACAATACCCGTGACCATTCCAGAATGCCGGAGGCCAACATACGTCCAAGCGGATCAGACAAGCCATCTCTGCTTTAGTAGCCAAATTGAGAACTACTGCTGCATGGCAGCGGTTATTGACTGATCATTACGGCTCGATTAGAATCACCTGGAACGCTTTCAGACTAGCATAAAATGAATGAATGGGGGTATAGGGTCTTTGTACTTGCCGTCGTCGCGATGGAGCATGTCATATCCTTTCTTCAAATCCAGGAGGCGTCGATCGGCCTGGGCCTTCCTGCTCACTGGCAAGCTCAGAGCCTGATACTACTTGCTATCTCCTTCGGCCTGACGGCCGGCATAGTCTTTGTTCGTAAGCTTGCGACCAGATGGGCCCTAATGCTGATCGCCCTGCTGGTGATCGTTCTCGTGGGACTTCCTTCGGGACAGTTCCTGGGTCAGCAGCTTGCACTGTTTACAGCCCTTATTCTTGTGTCATGCTCTTTCGTATCGGTGGCCAGCAGTATTGGTGTTTCCGCAATCGCGGTGACCCTGTTCATGGTGCTGAAACGTCCTCTCAGCGCATGGGGAGTATCCGTGCCTGCTCCGAAACTGAAGAGTGCGATCGCTGCTTCGCTGGCTGTGATCGGATGTGCTTTTTTCTCCAATATTCTTTTCCATCTTCATAAACGCCTACTGTCCATCAAGTCGTTTCGCAAGAATGTTGAAGATGTGTCGCAGCGGTTGATACAGGCGAACCTTAGGCTACAGGAGTATGCCTCGTTGTCCGAGGAAGCGGCCATAACCTCCGAACGCAAGCGTCTGGCTCGCGATCTGCACGATACGACTGCCTATACTTTGAGCAATCTGGTCATGATGATGGAGGCCGGCATTGATCTGGCGAACAACGACAATTCGAAACTGGGCCATCTGCTTGTCCAGGCAAGAGATTTTGCCGTGGATGGGATTGTGGAAGCCCGTCGTGTCGTGGAAGCCCTGCGTCCATCCCAACTGGCCAGAGTCAATGGCCTTCGTTCCATTTTCAGGCTTGTGAAAACTTTCGAAAAAGCAACCCATATCGAGACCAATCTCCATTTAGGAGACGCCCCTTGGAGCTTTGGAGAAACGGAGAACGTAATAGTGTACAGGTTAGTGCAGGAGGGAATGACCAACGCACTTCGACACGGTAATGCACGGAGGATTACCATTTCGTTGAATCTGGAGAAAGGAGGCTTGCGCATCAACATTCAGGACGACGGTGTGGGCTTTAGCGAGCTCAGGGAGGGGTACGGCATAACGGGAATGCGTGAAAGGATAGAGCAGCTCGGGGGAAGCCTCCAGGTTACGGGAAAACTGCAGGCAGGGACATTGGTTTCCGCCTGGCTACCCATAGCAGACGCTCATGCTAACTGAGAAGATCCGGGTGTTATTGGTAGACGATCAGGTTCTCTTTGTCGAGTGCTTGCAGACGGTATTGGAGGGGCGCTCCAAAGACATCGAGGTTGTCGGCATCGTCTACGATGGGGCCGATGTGCTGGATGCGGTCCGCCAGAAGAAACCCGACATCGTTCTCATGGATATTCGTATGCCGAACGTCGACGGCGTGGACGCAACCAGAATGATCCTGGAGGAGTCCCCCGACACCCACATCATGATCCTGACAAGCTACGACAAGAACGAGTACGTGTGGCGAACCCTACAATTGGGCGCGGTCGGTTACATTTTGAAGGATGTGCATCCTTCCTATCTTATCAACGCCGTCAAATCGGTCTACAAAGGCGGCGTCCTGATTTCTCCGCAAATCGCCAAAAAGCTGGTCATGAACAGCTCCGATGAGCCTGGCGACGAGACTCAGGTATCCACGCTGCGAAAATCGGTGCTCAGCGAGCTAAGTGTAAGAGAAACCGAGGTGCTGTACCATATTTCCAGGGGATACAGCAATCGCGAAATCGCCGACAAGCTGTTCATAGCCGAGCAGACGGTAAAAAACCATGTAAGCATAATCTACTCCAAGCTCGGTCTCCGCGATCGCATGCAAGCTCTGCTGCTGGCGAAGGAAGTCGGCCTCAACGATCAATCATAGACCTAGACATCCCCTACCAAGTACCGCCGTACTATCATTGCGATAGTACAAAAAAGGGACTTCGGTAAGTTGAAATGATTCCCAACTGGCCCACAATGAATAAATATGAAAGCGCACAGCAATTTTCAGGGGGTGAGGAGGGCAGTATATACAAACAACTCCGAAGCCTGAACTATTGGATGACCGAGATTTAAATATACTTTTGCTATTAGAGGAAGGCAATTAGATGAATAAATCAAATGCAGAGTGGCCCAGAAATTACCCAATGAGTGGAAAGAGTATTCTTGAGATCAGCAAAGAGTTCCTTGATGAGATTGAAAAGAGACAAGCAGAGAATTTTAAAAGAGCCGGAAAAATAATGGGTAATAAAATGATTGAGGGTGATTATGTCAAATTGATAGGTACGGGAGGGCATACATATATCCCGGTTCTTGATATGAGTGATCGTGCTGGGGGTTTCGTGACTGTGGACCCTGCTCTTGATATAAGCAGTTCCCCTATGAATGGAGGGGCAAGGAGTACCAGAGTTGAGCGTGTGCACGGATATTTCGGTGCCTTGATTGATTACTTTCGAGTAAAAAAGGGAGATGTCTGCATAATCTTCAGTAATGTCGGGATAGGTATTGGAGTAATTGATGCAGCTTTAGAATGTAAAAGACGCGAAGCTGTAATAATTGGAATCGGAAGCTCGATCTGGCAAGAAGACATGCCCAAAAACCACCATATCCGCCACGAATCTAAAAAAAATCTGATGGATATAGTGGATCTCTTTATAGATGATTATAACCCTGTCGGTGATAATGTAGTGAGAATAGTAGGATTTGATAGGGACATATGTCCGATTTCAACTATTACAGATGCCTATATTGTCCGGCGGATAGAAGAAGAAGCTGTCAGGTATATGCTTTCAAAAGGTGTCACGCCTAAAATATGGGTGAGCTCAAACGTGCTAAGTGGTGATGATGACAATGCAGAACTTGAGGAAGAGGCATGGCACAAAGTAAAGATGTACTAACGGGATCCCTAATCTAACCGAATTAGTAGTTTCATAACGTGGAGAGGAGGGGATGAAAATGTCGAAGTAAAAGAGAAGCATATGGCGTTAGGGGGAAGGAAAAAGCTCAAGAGAAAGAGAGGAGAGAAAAAATGAATCGTATGTACAGGTGGGCGCTTGTTGTTCTGTTGCTCGTCCTCACCGTGATGATTGCCTTTGCAGGTGGGGCCAAAGAAACCAAAGGGAAAATGGCTCAGGAAGGGACAATTGAGTTGAAATTCTGGCACCATGAAGCTCCTGCACACCGTGTAGCTGCATTCCAAAAAATCATTGACTTATATGAGCAGGAATATCCGAATGTTTCACTGGAACAGGAAATCGTTATGTGGGAAGATGCATGGCCAAAAACTATTGCAGCCGTAGAATCAGGAGATGGTCCGGCATTCCAATTTTCAAGTCCTGAACTGGTGATAACCAATTACCTTCTTAATTCGATAATACCATTAACAGATATTGCCACTGAACTTGATAAAGAATATCAGTTTATAGGACAGCAGGAGTCGATTTATTCTTACAAAGGTGAACTCTGGGGTGTCAATGTCTTTACGATGGTGTTTCTCCTGACAACTGTACCCAGTCTTTTGGAGAACTATGTCGGTACAACCGACCCGCCTAAAACCTGGGATGAATATCTGGAATATGCCCAAAAGATCTATGATCCAGATAATGATGTCTACGGTGTTGCACTTAGTGGTGCTGTTAATTTGCTGACCGCAGAACAGATCTATCCTTTTATGGCAGCTGTCAATTCACGGTTTTTTGATGATGATGGAAATGTAGTATTTGACAGTCCTGAAACAATCAGGGCTTTGAACATGTATAATGATCTCTATCAATATAATCCTCCAGGAGCCCAGAGCTGGAGTTGGGGAGAAATCGAACTAAATATAGAGGCAAAAAAAGCGGGCTTGACGACTTATTTCCCGTCGGTCCAAAGACGGTTTGCATTGGAGTTGGATAGTGATGACTATGCTGGTTTTGATCAACCATACCCACCCGACGGCAAACCTGGTACATTAACGTATCCGAATGAAATACACGTTTATAAATGGACCCAGGATAAACCAGGTCACCTGGAAGCTACTTATAACTTCATTAGATTTATTATGCGACCAGAGATCAATGCTATTTTAACCACATCAGAGCCTGGTGGTTTTTATCCGACAACGAGGGCAGCAATGAACGCTCCCGAATTCTGGAATGATCGAGTAGTATCACGATTTGAAGAAATGAATAAAGCAGCAATTAATGCTCTTAATTACGCAACTCTGTTTGGTTTTGAGAGCGGACGCTGGGTAAATCTGGGAATCGGAGATATCATCGGGGCGGATGTGTTGTCGCAGGTAGTAAACAAAATGGTTACTGGTGAAATGACAGCAGAAAAGGCAGCCGCCTGGGGTCAGGCCGAGATGGAAAAATATTCTAAACCTGTTCCTCGGAGTGAATGAATAAAAGCAATATGTAAAGCTATTAACAAAACGGCAGTTTCATTTCAAATGGAACTGCCGTATTAGGTTCGCATGCTGCTGCGCAGCAACCGAAACCATGAAAATAGATGCCTAGATAGTATAATTTAAGCTTTGGAGTAGCAGGAGCCACGACGAACCAGTGGTCGATTGTCTATGGTGCAGCGAAGCCCAAGAATTAGTTTGACCCGGATAGTCGCATGGAATCCAAAACTGTCGCCTCCCGCCCTGGGAGAGCACGCGCACTGGACTTACTTCTATGGCAGCCTTCGCCGGGTGCTCCTGACTCGTGCAGGCAAGGAGGGAACGAGGTGGAGGTTGTGTATCGCTTTTATGCGGGAATGGACTTGCACAAGAATAGCATAACGGTCAACCTGACGCGTCGCGGCGCGTTGGAGGGCAAGTAAGACCTGGAAGAGAGGGCTTCTAGATGATCCTGGTGAAAGCCAAGAACATTAAGAACGTGCCGGGGAGCAAGAGCGACCCGCAGGACTGCCAGTGGACCGCCCAGATGTTGCAGCATGGGCTGCCGAAAGTAGTTTTATCACCCCGGAACCTATTCGAGAGCTGCGAGACCTGATGCGGCAACGACGGTGGCGGCCGGGATGTGTCTATGGAGCAACGAAAGCGCTGGCAATTACCGAAGCGCCACCACCCGGTATAGCAATTCCTGGGTGCGCTCACTTCTGGTGGAGGCAGCCTGGGCGGCTTCTCACAAGAAGGGCAGCTACTTCCGAGAGCAATACCGGCGGCTGTGCATCCGATGGGGCAACGAGGGAGCCATGGTGGCCGTCGGTCACGATATCCTCACTGTCGTCTACCACGTCATGAAGAACAAGATTCCCTACCAGGAGCTGGCTGAGGACTTCTTCGACCGAATAAACCGCGACCGCCTCCGCCGATACCATACTAAGCATCTGGAATCCTTCGACTACCAAGTAGACCAGACCCTCGCGCCGGTTGTGGTATAGAGGAGGATTTTCATACTAGAAGGAAGTACTATAAATGAAAAAATATGGAAGTCCTAATCTGATCAAATATTTATATATTTCTCCAATATTTTCTTTGATAGGTATAGTTTTTTTGTATCCTTTGATCAGGGTAATTATGGCATCTTTTTATAATATCAGGCTTGGTGCCCTGGAAGGGACATTTGTTGGATTAGATAATTACCGGTTAATATTAAGTGACCCTGTTTTTTGGAGGAGTGTTAGAATCACACTAATCTGGACACTTTCCAGTGCAATAGTTCAAATATTAGTACCGACATTATTGGCTATTTATTTAAACCAGAAACTTAAAGGCATCCATTTTATAATGACAAGCATACTACTTCCATGGATTGTTCCTATGGTCGGGATGGCTGTCGCGATGAGGTGGATGTTGCTGCCCGGGGTCGGGATTTTCGACGAGATCTTAAAACACATAGGAAGACGTGTAGATTTCCTAGGTTCGCCTGATGCAGCTATGGCAACTCTTGTAATATTCAATTCCTGGAAATGGCTGCCATGGGGAGTCTTGTTGACACTTGCTGCTTTACAGACAATTCCTGAGGAACTATATGAAGCAGCCAGAGTGGATGGAGCTAATTTCTGGAGACTGCTCATCCATATAACTTTACCATTATTAGAGAAAATGGTTTGGTTCATTGGATTCTTAGTCTTGGTATGGAATTTTAATGCTTTCGATGTTATCTGGATTACTACGCGGGGAGGACCGGGCCAATCTATGCAAACACTTTCGGTGTTGATCTACAGAAGAGCGTTTAGGACATTTCGTCTTGGGGAAGGTTCAACTATAGCAACAATATGTGTATTAGGTCTGGCAACTATAGGTATTTTGTATTTCAAGTACCTTTCTCCTAAAGAAGAAATCTGAATAGTCAGACAGTAAGAGGAGTTGAATGTAATGGGTCGTAAAAAGATAAGGAAGATACTAACTCATATTTCAATTATACTTATACTACTCGTGATATTATTTCCTATGTTATTCATATTCGTATCATCTTTTAAAACTTTTGGAGAGTTAATAAAACAGGGTACCGGGTTTTTCCCTGAGAAACCTACCTTAAATAATTACAAATCTCTTATTTCTGCCCGGACACCCGTGAGGAATTTTCCTTTATTTCTGTTTAACAGTTTAAAAATTTCAATAGCAACTTCAATATCATGCGTTTTAATCGCTTCACTTGGTGGCTATGGTCTAGCTAGGTTTCGTTACCCGGGAGGGAATACATTGACGCAGGTAATGTTATTTATTTACGTTTTTCCCACTGTTCTGGTCCTTATTCCCATCTATAAAATATATTCAAATCTAAGATTGCTTGATAAACATATTGGGCTTATTATTATCTATTCCGCCTTGGCAGCACCATTCTGTACCTGGCTGTTGGCTTCTTTTTTTAAAAGCATACCAATAGAGTTGGAAGAAGCTGCTGCTATTGATGGAGCCAGCAGAACGGCTACATTCCTAAAGATTATTATTCCACTAGCTTCCTCAGGTATTTTAACTATTGGAGTATATTCTTTTGTAATGGCCTGGGGTGAATATATGTTTGCTTCCATTTTATTATCAAGTAATGCCAATAAAACAGTAGCTCTGGGACTGGCGAATCTAACAACAGAACAATATATTGAATGGGGGCCACTTTTAGCAGGATCCGTATTAATTATTCTGCCTGTGGTCATATTCTTCTTTCCTGTAGCGAGACATTTCATAAAAGGCGTGATGGCTGGCGCAGTAAAGCAATAAGTAAAAGCAATAAACATAATGTTCAATGCGCTGGATATTGATGAAAAGCACCAAGGCTTGTTACTATTTTGAAAAATAAGGGAAAGGAGGTTGGTTTATGTCAAGAGTAAATAAAATTAAGTCGATTGTCTCCGGAATATGTTTTGTGGTGTTTACTATTTTCAATATAATCGGTTGTGAAACAACAGAAAACGTAAAGGTTATATCCAGTCCTATCAAAAAGGTAGGTCTTTCACCTTCTGAAGACATAAGTGTTATTGTAAGAACTGATGAATATATTATGCCTGTTGCGGAATTAAGAACTACGAAAACTTACCCTGAAATAATTGAAATAGAAAACAAGTATATAAAAATATCTATAGTTCCACATAGAGGTCGTATTCTCTTTGACTATATTTTTAAATCAACTGGCAGTAATGAGTTCCATAGAAATGCAAAACCGATGCCGATATTAAAAAATAATGACTATGTTGTTGAATTCGGAGGATACTACCTTTCGCTTCCGTGGAATCCCAGGGACCGACAGCCTTATGACCTGGAGTACAAATTATTGCATGAAGGCCCCGATATCGTTGAGGTATATATGTGGGGCGAACATCCTGATAACAAAGCAGTTGGAGAAATATGGGTCACTGTCGAAAGGGATTCCTCTTTAGTACAAGTAAAGACAAAAATAAGTAGCAAGAGAGAAGACGCTCTAGATATCGGTTTTAATGATTTTACAATAATTGCTGCAGGCGGGGAACTGACTGACAATTGTAGTTTTGTAATCCCTACTTATGAAGTGACTATTGGGCGGAGCATTGATAACTGGATGGGCATAGAGGGAGAGAGAGTTTCCTGGCCTCAGACATGGAGTAACTGGAGTGATTTCAAGCATTTCGGATCGTTTAATGTATTGGTAGATAATATGTCAGGACCATTTAGCGCTGTTACAAATCATGATACAGGAGACACGCTTATAAAGCTGTGGAAACCGAATGATTTCTTTGATGGTATTCATATATGGTCATGGGGGAAAGACTATAAACACACCATCGGCGGAGAACCTACTGTGAATTATGAGAACTATAAGGACTCCTTATCAATACCTTCAAATGGGTCGATTGATTATGTTACTTATTTTTATGTTTTAAAGGACATGCAAGATGTGGCAATGGCGGACACTTTTTTTGCCGGGTGGATACAAACGGAAAAGCAATATTATGAAATTAGTAGTGACTCTACTTTGACAATACAATCACAACTGGGAAGCAGCAGAGATTATGAGAATATAGATCTAGTAGTTTCTTTGACCGATTTAGAAGGGAATATCTTAAATGAAATAGTTTCAGAGCCGGTCACAGCAGTATCACCCTCGCAAATATATAGCAGATCCTGGGAAATTAATCTTAATGGTTTAGGGATTGAATCGGGTAGATACATTTTCAAACTAGATATTCTTGATAGTAATAGTTCCTTGCTTTTTACAACATCGTCTCTATCGGTGTCGATTAAATAGTAATAAACATATTTAAGCTTTATGATACAACAATAAAAAAGATAGGGGATTAAACAAATGAGAGTTCTTGCTGTTGGAGCTCATCCTGATGATATTGAGTTCCTTTGCGGAGGGACATTAGCTATCTATAGCAAAAAAGGTTATGAAATATTCATGTGCCATGTTTGTGACGGTAATAAGGGGAGTTCCACTTACAGACCGGACGAATTGGCAAAAATTAGGAGAGAAGAAGCAATAAAATCAGCAAGAGTAATCGGAGCAACGTCCATCTGGGGCGAAATGTCTGATGGCGAAGTCGTATTGGACCTTAATTCTAGACTGAAGATAATTGATGTAATCAGGCAGGCAAATCCTGATCTAATAATAACGCACTCTCCCGATGATTATCACACAGACCACATAAATGTAAGCAGGTTGGTATTTGAAGCGTCTTATCTGGCAAATCTCGAACTATGGAAAACAGGTTATCCTCCAACTGATAGATTGCCATACCTCTATTATATGGACACTGAAGCCGGAATTGATTTCAATCCCTCTGAATATGTCGACATATCAGATGCCATCGACATTAAGATTAAAATGATGCTGGAAAACAAATCTCAAATCGAGTGGTTAAGGAAGGTACATAATTACGACGCTATCGAGGTAATAAAATTGATTGCAAGGTTCAGAGGGCTTCAGGCAGGGGTTAAATACGCAGAAGCATTTATACAGAAAAAGATGTGCCCACAGGGGCTTACTAAAAGGGTTTTACCTTAGTTGAACTGATAACTGGTGGTTTCGATAATCCGAGCTGGGCGGGTAGGTCGCCAAGAGCTGCATCTACGGGAAGATCGAGGCGGCGGGTATGTTTCCGCAGTTAGTCCACGCGCGTCGTGCGATGATGATGCTGGCCTCGGTGAACAAGACTGACAAACTCGACTGTCACGGGTTGAATCGTCTGCAGAGGACAGGGACGCTTCCTATGGTGTGGATTCCGCCAGCACAGATTCGGGCTCTACGAGATCTGCCGCGTACGCGCATGGTACTGAGTAAGGAGTGAACGCGACTGAAGAACCGCATTCATGCCACTCTGGCCAAGTACGGCATCACCATTGATGGGGCCAGCGATGCCTTCGTAAGCGAGGGCAGGAAGAACTGCAGATGAGCCTCAGTCTTCTCCCACCCCATAGTCGATTCTCCATCGAAAGGCTCCTGGAGATGCTGGAGCTGGTGCAAACGCAGATCGATCTTTTTGAGCAGGGGATGAAAGAGACCTTCGCCGCAAACCGGCAGTTGGATATTCTACAAACGCTACCGGGTATGAGGCTCATCCTCTCTGTGGTTATCCTCTTAGAAGCAGGAGACATCGGTCGGTTTCCCAGCGCCTCTCGGTCTGCTGCCTACTCAGGGACAACACCGAGGGTATATAGCTCTGGGGGGAAGACCTATTATGGACAGCTTCGACCGGATGTCAATCGATACCTCAAGTGGGGATTCATCGAAGTAGCGAACGTCATTTGTCTCACTCATCGTCTTCGACCTTTTCGCCACGTCAGTCGGCTATACTTGAGGATACGCCAGTGCAAGAGACACCAGAAGGCGGTAGGCGCTGTGGCCCGTCCTTTAGCGGAGGCTACGTATTGGTGGATTCTGAAAAAGGGGGAGGAATATCAGGAACCTCGAAGGAAGACGGTATCGTCCACGAAGGGATAAGCGCGTTCTTGGCATGAGCTCCTTCGGGAATCTCGGGTAGTGATTGCGACATCCCTTCGGGACATGATTATGCTGCGAAGACGGCTAAGATATGACTCCGGCGAAACCGGCGCGATATGAACTGCAGTGGGAGAACTATCTGGTATTGCAGGAGGTATAGGAACAAAAAACACTTGACTTACTAGCTTAAGGGCGAATTCCGAACCCCCGAGAAATCGGCCGATGTGCCCCTTCTCGCGGTTTTAAATCTCTCTGGCGTCGTATATATGATCTTCCTCCGCTCTCCCGCTCACGAAGACAACGCGGCTGTCATTGAAGTCTTGATCCAACCCAGACGAAACTTCAGTCCTTAAATTCCAGTCATCATATGTCCGCAGTACGTAGGTAATTGGAGAGTGATTCGGGAAAAGAACATTCAGTACCACCATTCTGGACTATCTCGTTTCGAGGCCTTCCCTGACTCGTCCAAATACTACGAACAACCACCGTTGAAAGATGTCGAAACTTATCTATAAAATCCGACCTATTCCTAACCTCAGGCCACTTCTCAAAGAAAGTATCCGGTGCGTTGATCAGCTTTCGTACCCCATCAACAACATCAATATCGTCGTGTGTTGTAATCGTAATGTGTACGACAATGGCATTCGACTCTCCCGATCTCATTTGACCCAACTTAACAAGTATGATATCGCCAAACTTACGATCCTATTCTGTGTGCGTATAAATTATTGGAAAGATCCCTGGCACGTATGATACCGAATCTGCCGGAGTTCCCTTACCAGTCCACGGTAACGCTCATAACATCTCTGAGAGAGGTCAACGGCCACGTCCGCTCTTCCCCGGGGGATATATCGTTAGCCAGTCTACGAACGTCTGTTACAATATCTTCGATGGCACCATCGAAGGCGTCTCGAAGATCATTGAATACGTCCAACGGATCGCGTAGGTCATCCCAATTCAGTTGGATATAGATCGGTAGATTTAGCTGTTTGACGCGTTTCCCAACCGTATCCTGCCATCGCCAGAAATCTGACATGCGAGATGTTTCGCTTATTCGGCAAATCTCGTAGTTCGCTACCGTTTTTCCTGAACTCAAAACCGTTAGATCAGGATATCACGTGGATGATGGTCCATACTTTTCGTATTCAACTTCAAGCTCCAGTCCGCATAGTAAACATGCCACCGCAAGTTCGCTGAACAAGTCGCGTTTGTCTTCATTCGTTGAAGCTGTCCTCCATTTCTTCCGTATCTTAGTTCTGTATTGTACGCAAAAGGCACGAAATCTATTTGACGCCTCGCACCAAGCCTGAAGGTGCCTAAGGAATACTGGATCAGAAGGATCGAGAATCCACTTACATATCGCTTCTGTTGTCAAATGCCTACACCTTTATGTCCCCGAATGTTTCGAGCCTTTGCGAACTCCGGCCAAGGACAACGCGAAGTGTAGGCCGTTATTGACCGCCGACAAAGGGGCAACTAACGCGAGCAATCGCCAGTGCCCGCGGTCTTCCATGGCGCCGGACTGCCGCAGCTAACTCGTAGTGCGTCCACATCCGAATGACTTTGATGATCTTCTCTTCTTCGAGAATCTGGTAGACTAACCGATGTTGTATATTGATCCTTCGAGAGAAGGCGCCTTCTAGATCACCAAGCAGTTTCTCGTAACGAGGAAGACCCTGATGGCGATTCTCCTCCAGGATCGTAAGGAGCTTGATCACGTTCTTCTTTAGCCCAGCCCGGGAGATCTTCTTGGCGTCTCGTTGCGCCTGTCCGGTAAACACTAAGCGGTAGCTCACCAGTTCACGTCTGAATCGCACTTGTCAACGGGGGTCGTGAGACCGTTACGGATAGAGTCTGTCATGCCGGGAATAGACAGAAGGTGCAGGGTTTCCTGAATGGCGTTCCAATCGTCTTCATTGACAAGAACCGCCGAGCTGTGTTTTCCGGTAATCGTGACTGGCTCGTGCGATTCGCCAACTTCCCTGATCAACTTATACAGATTCTTTCTTGCGTTGGTCGCATTTATAGCCGCCATCATTTGCCTCCGTACGGAATACCGTACGTTCAATATTGCCCGAAGTATCTAACATGACAACGTAGCCCAGGGCATCGGCCGAGGCAGCCTCGATTGATGACAACGGAGCCGACGCGGCCCGGGTGCATTGTAAAGGGAGTGTAATACTTCACCGAGCGTATGTCCCCTACGTGGTGGAGGAGATCGATGAGCGCTTCGTGACCGTCGGCTTGGGTCCCACTCTGGACGAGGCCACTTCCTGCGCTCGCAACGACACGATGGACCTGATCCATCGGAGGACTGGACGAAGCCTGAGCCAGGTCATCATGGTGATCAGCGCCGTGGGAGACCGTCTCTTCAGCTACACATTTCTACCCAACCTGTGTAGGTGCGCGGGGTCGGATATGGCCCGGATTCAGGCGGGGAGACTACGGAAAACCACCTCTGTGCTCCGTAACTCTT
>Ga0307426_1000720_pt1 | contig 22403 bp, 20 predicted proteins | sample SalMarWE160340MG_FD_202165 | JGI IMG/M metagenome (GOLD analysis project Ga0307426, IMG submission 202165) | Salt marsh sediment microbial communities from the Plum Island Ecosystem LTER, Massachusetts, United States - WE1603-40 | ecosystem: Environmental > Aquatic > Marine > Intertidal zone >...
GGCTTTATACAGGAGAAGGCTACGGAGCATCTCGAGGGAAAGGATCTTCAGGATTTCTTAAGTCACCTTGCGGTAGATAAGAAGGTTTCGTCATCTACTCAGAATCAGGCATTGAATGCTCTCGTCTTTGTTTATAAGCATGTTCTCGATAAAGACATTGAAAACACAATCAATGCAGTACGGGCAAGACAAAAAAGACGTCTTCCCGTCGTCCTGAGCGGTAGAGAGGTTGCACAGATCTTTGATAAGATGTCAGGCTTGCATCGGTTTATGGCAATGCTGACATATGGCTGCGGACTTCGTTTGAACGAGTGCTTGAGCCTCCGTATTAAGGACGTTGACCTTGAACAGAATATGGTTATCGTCAGGTCGGGAAAAGGAGACGAGGACAGACGAACGGTATTGCCGGAGAGGTTAAAAGATGAATTGATCCATCATATTGCCTCAGTTAAACCATTGTATGACGGAGACCGCGCGCAGAATCTCAATGGCGTCGCATTACCGGGAGCACTCGAACGGAAATATCCAAATGCTAGCAAGGAATGGGGATGGTTCTGGTTGTTCCCTTCAAAATCTCTTTCTATAGATCCCCGCACACATATCGTGAGACGGCATCATGTTCACCCTGCTGTCTTGCAGAGGGCATTTAAGGCTGCAGTAAGCAAGACAGGTATTACAAAGCACGTTTCAGTACATACCCTGCGGCATAGTTTTGCCACCCATCTGTTGGAAAAAGGCTACGATATACGGACCATTCAGGAATTGCTAGGTCATAAGCAGCTTCAAACTACTATGATATACACGCATGTTGCAAAAAAGAACATTCTTGGAGTTCGAAGTCCGCTCGATGAATAATTCAACTGGTATTCGTTATTCTGGTCAACGATTGAGTTACCATGTAGCAATAAACAAGTCAGCCCTCAAACCGGGATTATGATATAATCTCGAAAACTATGAAATGAGGAGGACTGACTTCTCATTTCGTCGATATAACGACGAGAGAGGCTTTTACCGCGTGCGAGCTGATCTTTCACGTATCGGCATTAATCCCGAATCCACCAGTTTTCAGCATAATTATCGAAAGTGATGTCTCTTCTTTTTGTGATTATTCCTTTTTTTATTTATTCGGCTGCCCAGGCTTCGGCTGCTGCTTTGGAAGTTTTTCCTGAACTACGTGCGGTTGGTCGGTTTCCGTATTCATCATAAAATTGAACATAGTAGATAAACTTATTATTTTTAAACCATAAACGTAAAAAGTCAGTAGAAAAGAAATATCGGAAACGTTCTTTATATATCCCAGGACCAAAAAAACTATCTCCTAAAAATTTATTTATCCACTGAAATTCGAAATTCGCTCTAATAGATGAACAGCGTATATTTGAAAGATACTTGGAGGGAGTGGATTCTTTATTCTCTGTTCTGCCTAAAAATCGTGGCCTCAGGGGTATTTCCAGCAAGCTGAAGATATAATTTTGCCTATCAATTATTTTTATCAATGTATTGCAGTGCATGTGATTGTGTCAGGAAAGAGCAGTTATTGGAAATCTGTCGAACTGTCCGGGGGGTGTGCAGTCACCTGAAACTCCGTGCAGTCTCGATCAGTGTTTTGATGTTCTCCGGCCGGGTTGTCGGGGGTATAGCACATCCTGCATTGAGTATGAACCGGGGAGAATCGCCGTATATTTCAAGAAGATTCCGTACTGCGCTTTGTACAGTCTCCGCTGTTCCGAGGGCAATAACCCCGCTCGGATCGATGTTGCCAATGAACACAACCCTGTCCCTGCACACACTGTGCGCCAGTTCACTATCGGTCTTGTAGTCGAGCTCAACCGCGTCCGTGCCAGTTTCTAGCATCTTCTGTATTATAAGCGATGTGTCGCCGCATATATGCAGTCCGTATGGAAGACCGAGCCTGTGTGCCTCTTCTACAACCCTTTTTTCATAGGGAAGGGCAAACTCCTCGTACATCTGCGGGGAGATCAGTTCAGGACCTGCCGGGCTGTCGCCGTTTGAAACCATATGCGCGCCCGTTTCCGACATGAGCCTGATGAATTGTTTCGTTACATCGGTGCAGTGCTCGAGGAGCCCGAATACGAGGTCCCGATGCTCGGTATCGTACAGGTCCATCATCCACTCCTGCGGCGACCGCATCATACTCGCAAGTGAGAAGGGGTCCTGGTCGCAGTTTCCCCGGAGAAAGACCTCGTCCCCGAAATACTTTTTTATCAATCTCACCGCTTCAAGCAAGTTTCTGACATACTCATACTCTATGATATCGACCGGCTCTAAATCACGCACCATCTCGAGGGACGTTATGTTGCCCCGGTTGCTGCGTGCCGGCTCATATTCGGGAAAATCAACCGGAACACCGACGGCACCGGCGAGTGTCACCGTGTCGATATCGACGAGTATACCGTCGTACTCGTAAGTTTCAACCGACTGAATGAACGCTCGGGCGATCTTTTCGGGATCCGACCGGTACTCTGCCATCGAGTATCCTGCTTCCCTGGCAGCCATCATGAAATTATGCAGCATAACCGGTACTTTATCCGGCCACTCTCCATCAAATACGGCCTGAATCCTCTCATACCCGTTCACTCTCTTCTCCTTTTGATACGCATGCGCTGGATCGGCTGAACAGTATACTGAAACAACCTCCTATGCTGTTCTCGCCGGTCTTATTCGTCGCCACTTTTAAACTATCCATTTTTTGCCCTATAATCAATCGGTTTAACATGTATGGGCCAGAGTGCCGAAAATCTCTTCTACGCTGTTCGAATGTGCTTCATAAAGAAAGAGAATTTTTATACATTAGTCGCTACTATATTAAAGAGGGTAATTGCTTTGAGTTCGAAAATAAGTCTTGAAGAAAAGCTCAATGTTTTCGATCCGGCCGAACGGCGAGCGGCGCTGCAGGAGCTCGTCCGGAAATACAGCAGTACACTTCCAACTGTACTCGATAACGTCAATATGCATTTTCACTCCTTTTTCTCCTACAATTCCAAATGGCACTCCCCATCGCGTATTGCATGGGAGTCCAGGAAGAAAGGGCTGTACGCAGCGGCACTGTGTGATTTCGATGTGCTTGACGGACAGGAGGAGTTTCTCGATGCCGGGCTGGTCCTTTCGCTTCGCACGACGGTGCATATTGAAACGCGGGCGTATATGCGCGAGTACGCAGACGTTGATATTAATTCACCCGGAGAAAACGGTATCGTCTATATAATGGGCGGCGGATTTGCCAGGCAGTTTCCCGATGACTCTGAACAGGCACGGGGGCTTCTGTCCTTCAGACAGAAAGCCTGTGAAAGAAACAGGGAGCTCGTCGAGCGGATCAACGCGTATATTCCGGACATTGCAGTTGACTATGACCGGGACGTGATCCCTCTGACGCCGGCAGGGTCTCCGACTGAACGGCATATCGTGCGGGCGTACTTAAACAGGTCGAGGGAGGCCTTCGGTGGTGACGCTCAATTTGCACAGTACTGGTCGGGAATACTGAAGAAAGACAAATCGACGATCCGTTTGCTGTTCGAGGACCTCCCGTCATTTGAAGAGCAGGTGCGGGCAAAGCTCGTGAAGAGAGGCGGGCTCGGGTATAAAAAACCTTCTATCTATACCTTTCCGCTGGTCGATGATTTTCTAAAATGGGTCGCTTCATGCGATGCCGTGCCGATGGCGGCGTGGCTTGACGGTACGAGCGAGGGAGAAAAGGACCCGGGGCAATTTCTCGAATACATGCGGGAAAAGGGCGCCGCCGCTCTGAACATCATACCGGACAGAAACTGGAACCTATCAGATCCGGAAGAACGGAGAGTTAAACAGGAGAACCTGCGGCGTATCATCGAAATTGCCGATGGCATAGGCTTTCCGATCAATATCGGGACCGAGATGAACAAGCTCGGTCTTCCCTTTGTCGACAACCTGGATGTCGATGCTCTCAGGCCGTACAGAGAGGTGTTTCTTCGGGGCGCCCGCATAATGATCGGGCACACCCTGCTGCTCCGGTATGCGGGATACTCTTATATCGGGGAAGCGGCCGGCACTGATTTTCCGGAAGTTTCAGAAAAGAATGATTTCTTTGAAGCCGCCGGCGGTTTGCCTCCGCTGGACAGTGATATGGCAAAGAGACTCCAGGATATGGGAGAGGGGAAGGCTCTTTTATGGCTGAAGCGGAGGGCTCAAGCAGAATATTGAGTGGCTTCTGTGCGTCTACACACATCGTTTGAATCGGATAACCGGCGGTACAGGATGAAGGAAAAGTCGTCAATTGCTCTCTTTCTGGCGGTAACGTTTCTTTTCTGGGCTTCCCTCTATTTCTATGTTCCGACCCTGCCGACGTATATCAAGATGAAGACACCGCAGCTTTCGATGGTCGGTCTTGTGCTGTCGATGTACGGCCTCTGGATGGCCGTGGTCCGCCTTCCCATGGGACTGAGCGGGGATGTAATCGGATGGGGGAAACCCCTGATACTGCTCGGCGTGTTTTTTTCCGCATTCGGTGCATTCGTTATGGGAAAGGGGAGTACCATAGGATGGCTTGCTACAGGGAGGGCATTGACCGGACTTTCTGCAGGCACATGGGTGCTTTTGATCACTGTTTTCAGCACCTTTTTCGACCTCGACCAGTCGGTATTTGCAAGCTCCATGCTCACCCTTTCCGCCTCCCTGGGGAGAATGGTGGGGACCGGTTCGACCGGATTTTTGAACCAGATTGGAGGATACGCCCTCTCTTTTTACCTTGCTGCAGGGACGGGCTGCCTTGCGCTGGTTCTGGTTCTCTTTGTACATGAGAAGCGTCGAGCTCCAAGAAGGGTAACACCTGCATCGATCTTTCACCTTCTGACGAACAGATATGTGCTGATACCGACACTGATCAGTGTTGTTGTGCACTATGCGGACTGGTCTGTAACGTTCGGTTTTTTACCGGTCATGGTTAATGAAATGGGAGCAGGTGATATAACCAAAAGCCTGCTGATCGGCACCAATATTGCTTCTATTACAGCGGCCAATCTATTGAACACGCTCGTACTGCGGAAGATGAAGCACAACGCTCTTCTTATTCTCGGTGCTTTTCTCTTTTTTAGCGGTATGGTGATAATAATTTCAGCGCGGACAGTTGCGGCCGTGTTTCCCGGCACCATATGTATGGGTTTTGCATTCGGCATAGTGTATCCTATTCTTGTCGGTTTGAGTATACAGAAGGTCGCAAGGAACGAGCGTTCAACGGCAATGGGCATTCACCAGTCACTCTATGCGATCGGTATGTTTGCCGGGCCCTGGCTGAGCGGCATTCTGGCAGACCATATCGGTATACGGCCGATGTTCTCGATAACTGCAGGTTTTTACCTGTGTGCGGTCTACTGCCTGATTTTTTTACTCATGAGGGCAAGGAGAACAAAGTCTGCGGCTGTATTGTAAAAAAGTAATGCAGCTGTCAGGCGGCATTATTCGGATGCGAAGCGTATAAATAACGTCTTGAAACAACGCATTATTTGCGATAGAGTAAGACGTGTTCCGTGCAGTGAAGTTGTTCAGGCCGGTCTGAGATTTAACCTTTTTCATGACCGGTGTGCCGGGATGCAGGAACGTTGTATGGAGAGGAGATATAATGAAAAAGAACCTTATTAAATCCTTTTTTATTTTCTTTGCCGTTGTTCTTCTGCCCTCGTGGCAGCTGCTGCCGGGAGAAAACGGTCTTCCTTTTTCTCCTGGTGAAAAGCTTCAGTACTCAATACATGCGGCATCCTTTTATGTGGGCAGGCAGATTATTGAATTTGAAAAAACAAGCCAATACGGCGCAGTCGATGTATATAAGCTGATCGGACATTCAAAAACATCGCCATTCGTCAGTATTTTCTACAGGCTCGATGACAAATGGCTTGTATTTATGGAAAAAGAGAGCCTTCTTCCCCTGCGGGTTGAAAAAGACATGGTAGAGGGAAAGAGCAAGGGGTATGTCACCTACACGATAGACCAGGATACAGGTAGTGTTATCATCGAAAACGTGAACAACGGGACCAAAAAAACAGTCACGGCCGATAATATCGTTCTTGATCTCTTTTCCCTTATATACTACTACAGAAAAAATCCGGCTCTTTTCGATACGCTGTTTACTTTTGATTTTCTCGAGGCGAAGAACGTTCAAACGGTACAGTTTCAAAATGCGGGGGATGCGGAAATACTTGTGCCGAAAATATCGAAAATTAACAAAGTGCAGGCGGTGAAGCTTCAGCAGGTTGGCGGCATCGGTATTGAAATATATATCGGCAAGGATGCGCTCCGTCTGCCGCTGAAGCTCATCGTCCCTTCGAAGCTTCCGAGAAAAAAACGTATGATTATAGAATTTAATCTGGAAAAATATTCACCGGGGAAAAAACAGTCGGATATTCCATTCATGTATAAAAAGCTGAGTTTCTAAGTAACTTCGAGCAAGTTACTGTTTGATACCCGGTCCCGCCAGGGACATACGCTACTTTTAGGGCTAGGGTTGTCACATTACAACAAGACGAATAGCCTCCAATTGTGATATACTTAAATAGTACAGGAATGTCCTGAGTCTAAATATCTCAGGTAAAATGTCGATACAGGGAATAAGTGGAGAAGACAATTGGATATAGAAGCCTTTCGAATCACCACACCCACAACCTCACAGATAATTATTCTTATTGTCGTTGTATTCGTTATCGGATTGGGACTTTTTATTATGGCGCGGCGTTCAACGACGCGTGGAGAAAAGGGAAAAACGACGGGAGCCGGGTGGCATAATTTCTATCAGATAGCCAAAAACAGGGGCCTTAGCAAGGCAGAGACCGACATATTGAAACGGCTCGTTCTGATGTGCAAGCTTTCGAAACCGGTCCTCATTTTCACATCTATAAATATCCTGGATTCGTGTGTACAGCGTACCGTCAGAAAGCTCAGCCTGCAGGAGGTAAAAGGGGAGTCGAAGGACGATACGATCAACATGTATTACCGGCTCAGGAATAAGATCGCACGGACAAAATCCGCCGGCGGCATTACGACCACACGGGCAATCCCTGTCGGTGCACGCATCCGGGTTATGATGCCGAACTACGGGAATTTTAAAGTAACTGTAAACCAGAACGAGGAGAAGTATCTTGGCATCAGCATCCCGGTACTGCCGCCCGGTAAAGTAATGCCCTGGGACAAAAAGAAGGTCAAGTGCTCATACTGGAAGGAGGATGACGCCGCCTATGTATTTATGACTAAAGTGGAAGACGTTATCGTGAATGACGAGATACAGACAATATGTCTGAAACATGCCGACAAGATTACAAGAATTCAAAAGAGGTTGTACCCGAGAAAGAGTGTCAGGCTCCCTGTTTTTTTCTCCCGCGTCCGTGTAATAGAGGAGGGCGGTAAAAAGAAAGCAATTGTCGATAGAAAGGACACGCACTGGGGTACCGTCATTGACATTTCAGTCGGCGGCCTGTCTGTGGAGACCGCAATTCCGGTGAGCAAGAATAACTATATCAGGGTTGAGTTTGAATTGCGGGAGGATTACAAACTCATTGCATTCGGCAAAGTCAAGAGGATTGAGCAGAACAGCGCACGAAAAACATGGCTCATGCATATACAGTTTACGAAGATTGACAAAAAGCATAAAAATGAAATCTTCGCCCTCCTGTATAACTATCAAACGATCTAAGGCTGTAAAGGATGGATTTTGAAGTTTTTCCCTGTTGCATATGCCGCTGTAGTAAAAACAATTCAGAGATTCAGGCATGACAGGTGCGGGATCGAGGCCCGTTCCCTGAGTTATATTTCTCTTCTTTCCCTTATACCACTTCTTATTGTAATAATACTGCAGCTTAAAAATATTTATTTTCGTCCATCCGTCAGAGAACTTATGCTTGAAAGTATTTCAGCATATTTTCTACCGGAAACGGCAAAAGAAATTGTTACGTATATTGAAAGAATCCTGAAAAACAGCCGCTCAGCAGACGCTCTAAGCATCGGATTTTCGATTCTTATGTCCCTTTTTCTTGTTTTTTCTTTGAGCAGAACGATTAACCGGATCTGGGAAAAATACATAAAAAAATCCGTGATAAAATGCCTCATCAAGGCAGTTGTTGTCATCCTGTGTGCCCCTGTTTTTATAATCGTTACGCTCTATCTCCAAAACTATGTATCGCTCAGGAGCATCTCCTTCCTCGTTGTACTTTCCTTTTCACTCAATAGTGTTGCCATACAGTTCCTCTCCCTTGTCATAAACTGGTGCCTGCTCGCGTTTCTTTTCGGTATACTGCCGCATTACAGGGTAAAAACTGTCTACGCGATGGTAACGGGTGCTGTTTGCGGCACTCTCTGGTACCTGCTTCGGCTGGGATTGAACGTGTACGTTTCGATTATTCCGCAGTTCAGCTTACTGTACGGCTCTCTTGCCTTTTTTCCGATTCTACTGATCTGGATATACATTACGTGGCTGATTGTGCTTTTCGGTACGGAACTCAATTACACGTTTCATTTCGAGCTGAGATAAAATTGTATTATATTACGGATGCACGTCGGCAAACGTCATCGCCTCCTTCACCGGCGGTCCGATACTAGGTTTGAACTGGCCAAAAGCATGCGTAACGCGTCAATGATTGAACACATCTCGAAAAGCTATGAAGATACTGTTCAGTACGGCACCCGTATTGGAAAATCCCTCAACGGCGGCGAGGTACTGATATTGACGGGAGAACTCGGAAGCGGAAAAACCGCATTCACCAAGGGTATCGCAGCTGCTATCGGTATAGATGAGGTGGTAACAAGTCCTTCCTTTGCAATCATGAACGTGTACTGGGGGCGGTTAAACCTCTATCATTTTGATTTTTACAGGATCAATGATGCGGGTGAGATGGAACAGCTTCTGGAGGATTATATTTACAGGGAAGACGGGGTGGTTGTTATCGAGTGGGGCGAACGTGCTGAGGAGCTTCTCGATTTATATATACACATACACATTTCAATTGAGGGGAACTTGCGGCGGTTTAAAATTGAGAGGAGGAGCAATTGATACTGGCGGTGGAAACTGCAACAAGGGCCTTCTCAATCACCCTGTTCGAAGAGAGGGAACTTGCGCATTTTGAATTAAACTATGAAATTTCCCACTCTCAGCATATCGTACGTGTCGTTCAATTCTTGTTCGAGCGACTCAACGCCGGGCTGGATTCAATTACAGCCGCATATGCCGGTGTAGGTCCAGGCTCCTTTACAGGCCTGCGAATCGGGCTTTCCTTTGTAAATACCCTTGCCCAGGTTTTTCATATACCGCTTCTCGGTGTTTCGTCGCTCGATCTTCTTGCGTTTGAGAATTCCAGATGGTATAATTCTGTCATTCCCTTCATCCGTTCGAGAAAACACGAGGTATTCACTGCGTTGTACAGGGGTGCAGATCGCAAAACGGAGTATCTCGTGCTCGACAGGGACGGTTTTCTTCGTTTTATCCGACAGCATGAACCGGAGTGTATTGTCGCAGGCAATGAATTCGAAGACATTCTGCCGCAGTGTGAAAACCTGACTTTAAGCGGTGGTGTAGATGGCGTTCGGGTAGTGTCGTCGCCTCCGTGTTCACGTACTATAATCAAGCTCGCGCAAGAGAAGCGACTGGTTCCGGAACACAGGTACCTGAAACCGTTATATATTTATGGTTTTCTCCGCTAGTATTTTGGTACTTTGCACCAGATTTATTATTTACAACTGATTTATTATGTTACAATTGTTCTTAATTACATTTAATAGGTAAAAACCATAGGCAAGTGTTTGTCCGTCGTCAGAACACTTGCCTATGGTATATGAGACATTTCCGTATGGCCTATCTCATTCGAACAGACACTAAAAACCTGCTTGAATCGATTCAGAATGAACGTATACGTATACCGCGCAGGCAAAAATATGAAGCAGACTTGAGGAGGATCAAACAGGGAGACTCGATTTTTTTATACGATTATGAAAGAAGGAGCATTCACGGCCCTGTTCTTTCCCGTTCTTCGAAGGTTATAGAAGAAAAAAATCCCGGCAGCGGCCCCTTTAACGGGTCAGCCGGCGGTGCACGATGCTTCGTATTTGACAGCATCGAAGTCGACTGTTCGAACATGTTCGACAATGGTTTTCCGATAGTGGATACGATGTTCAACCCGGACGGATTCTATATAATCGATGAAAATGAAGAATTGCTTATCTCGACGCTGAGCTATTTCAATACACGCACTCAACCTCTCATAATCAATATTTTACCTGTTGATGACAGTCTGCATGTAACGATTGTGGAATTGAATGAAGGAGCGGAGGTCTCAAACCGGGTGATAGGCGGATGGGGGCGCTTACGAGAACAGATACAGGATATGAAGCGCACAGGAGAAGACGCCCTGTGCAGGAATAACACCGCGTACCGGAACGGCACTTCGCACCGGAACGGCACTTCGCACCGTGACAGGGATGCCTTTGATGTTCTGACCGAGATAGGTATCAGTATTTACGAACGCTTCATTGCCCCTCTCGGTCTTGAAATGCTTCACGCAAAAGGGGGGTATCGAATATATATTTCGGGAACTGAAAACACCTTCGGAATTCCATTTGAGCTTTCCTGGGATAACGAATTTATGTTTGAAAAAAATATTATTTCCTACACTGCAGGAAAGGCAAGAAGCCGAAACACGGTCGAGTTGAAAAGAATTCTCATCATAGCCGATCCTTCGGGCAGTTGTGCATACGCATACAGGGAAGGAACAAGACTCTATAATTATTTTTTAAAGTCAGGATTTTACGTCGACTTACTTTCCAGACCACTTCAAAATTTTCTTCTTGCCGCCCTCCTTTCGGAGTACGACCTTGTACATTTTTGCGGGCATCACGGTTCCGGGAAAGCGGATGCCGGCTGGGAGCTGGGGTGTTCGACCTTTTCTGCAGGAGATCTCGGCATGGTTCGATTTCCACCGTCCCTTGTCTTTTCATCTGCCTGCGGGTGTTCTATGGGACTGGGATATGGCATGATACAGCAGGGTGTCGGCAATGCAATTTCCTCACGGTGGACGATACCCGACCGTGACATGGGTGATTTTTGCATCTCTTTTTACAAAACACTCTTTAATACGATGGATATCGGATATTCGTTCAACAGGGCGGTTCGGGATGCATTTAAACGGAGAGACCTCACTCCGCTTGCCTTTGTACTTCAGGGCGAGAGCAGGATGAAATATGAAAAAAAGGATAGTTGACGAAAACGTTAAAGCACTTCTGCGCCAGTATCATACAGGTGATACGCGTTGCTATTCTGAGATATTGGACATGGTTTCACCATATATGTATCATTTTCCCCGCATCGTATTTTGCGCCTCTGATGACCAATGCGGAGAGTTTTATGAGTATATGCTTGTACGGTTGCGCAATATTCTCAAAATATACAGGGAGTCTCAGGCACGGTTCGTCACCTGGTTTACCGTTGTGCTGAGGAACAGGTATTTTAACTATCTTCGTGAGAAAAAGAACAGAGATGCAGTCGAGCAGGGGTATGATCTTGTATCACTTGACTTCAGAAATGAACATGAGCAGAGTTTGTATAATCTTCTCGGCGACGGCAGAGAATACGTACATGAAGGGACCACACAGTACGGAGATTATGTAGACCGTATTGTTTCCAGCCTGAGAAAGAATCAGAGGGTTTTTTTTCATCTGTATTTTATTGAAAACCTCAAGCCTGAGGATGTAGGGTTTCTTGCCGTGACCCTTAACCGATCTGTGCGTGATGTGTTGAAGAATATCGATGTGGTGAGGAGCTCAATGCTGAAAAAATACGAGATGAAGCACGAACATCTCTCCCGGCTCAATGTGCTGCATCATGCGATACTGCAGGGTCAGCGTGACGGAGATAAATCGAAGGTGCATCTTCTGAAAGTAAAAAGAGAAAAGGTAATAGAGGAATACCGACGGGTAAAGCTGAACCCTTCATATGAAAGTATTGCCCGGTTTCTCGATGTGCCGATCGGGACGGTTTCTACGGGTATATCACGGATGAAGTCGGCGGTCAGGGGTATACTAAAGGAGCAGTATGATGAAAAAATGTCCGTTTTATGAATCAAACATAATTGCCGGCTATTTTGACGGGACGCTCGATGCTCAGACGGAAGAGGCTTTTTCCGAGCACCTTCTGGGCTGCAGCAAGTGTATGGATGCTCTTCTAAATCTCGAAAAAGATATGTTTCTCATGGAATCGATGAAACTCAGTCCAATTCCGAAAAAACTCAGGTCCGGTTTCGCACTGTTTCACATAGTACGCGGGCAGCTGAATCTTGTACAGAATCTTATCGGTGAAAACAGATTCAGGGCTATCCCGCTTGCCGTGGTGCGTGGCAGAGAAAGATCCGTGCATACATTCGAAAAAGACGGTATTGGTCTGCAGATTGAGGGAGAGGGGGATCATACATTCAGACTCGAGCTGGATGGTGTTGAAGGGAAGAGCATCCTGGTGCAAAGAAACGGAAGGGTGGTCGAGCGTCATTCGGCTGAACGTAAACAAAAAGTGGCCTTTCGATACCTTGAGAAAGGATCTTTTTCCCTGTACATAAACAATCATGAGTTTATACATTTCTTTGTCCAGTAGGGGGTTTCCAGATGGATTTAAAAACGGCGCTTGAAAAAGCCATGAAGGCTGAGATTGAGGGGAGAGAGTTGTACAAAGTCGCTGCCGAAAGGAGTGAGGATGACCAGGCCAAAGAGGTTTTTACATTTCTTGCGAGAGAAGAGGATTCGCATCTGGAAGCATTGATGGGGATGTACAGGTCGCTCATAAAAGAAGAGGATATACACATGCCCCGGCTGAAGAGGCTGGTAAGCTTTGAAAATGCACAGAGTCCGATTTTCTCAGAGGATTTCAAGAAGAGGCTCAAGGGGAAGCACTTTGAGATGTCTGCACTCTCCATTGCGATGAAGCTGGAGCAGGATTCCTTCCAGTATTATAAGAAGATGGCGGATGAAACGGAAAAAAGCGGGCTCAGGGAATTCTTTCTTAATCTATCGGATTGGGAAAAGGATCACTACAATGCGATACATCGGGAAATAGCATTCCTCGAGGATGAATATTTTACTGATAACAATTTTGCCCCTTTCTGAAAAAGATGTCATTCGATATACGCGCTGAAATTCAAGAACTCTACAGCGAAATAAGAGAGGAAATCGAGTATCGTTGCGCACGTTTCAGTGAAATAGGCAGAAACGGGAGTGACGCGGACCTCTTTTATGAGCTGGTATTCTGCCTGCTTACTCCTGCGTCTCGTGCACGTTCGGCGTGGACTGCATTGGAAATACTAAAGGGTGCCGGGTTTCTCAAACCGTCAGGGCGATGCCCTGTTGAAAGGATTGCAGGCACACTGAACATAGTTCGTTTCAGAAATACCAAGGCCCTCCGAGTCTGTGAGGCGGTCCACCTTTTTTCAGAGGGAGATTATTTTTCTGTCCGCAAAAAAATCACCCGGTTATCAGGACCACATGAAAAGAGAGAGTGGCTTGTGCGTACGGTAAACGGATTCGGATATAAGGAGGCGAGCCATTTCCTTCGGAATATCGGATGTTCCGGCAATACCGCAATACTTGATAGACACATATTGAGAAATCTGGCGCGTGCCGGTATTATTGAAAAGGCCCCTGAAAGTCTCGGCAGAAAAAGGTATCTGGCTATTGAAAAAAAGATGGTTAATTTTTCCCATGAAATGAACCTCCCGATAAACCACCTTGATTTTGTCCTCTGGTATATGGAAACAGGCGACATTTTCAAGTAAGCTCTACTGCACGTATCTTGCGATTTTCCGCTCAGCCAGAGAGACTAAGTCGATTAGCATTCCGGAGGCCTCATCCATTGCTGAATAAAGGGTGATTGAATTTTTAAGGGCGTCCTGTTTGTTTTCAAGCGCTTTATCGCCGAGGATTTTATGGATCGGTGACTGCAGTACCATGCTGATGATCCTGTTTTCTTCCCTGAAAGACAGAATGCCGGCGTCAATTGACGCCAGTCTTCTAAGTAACTTCGAACAAGTTAGGTTTTGATACTCGGCCGCGAAGCGGCTTTTCCCAAGAGGACTTACCCCAGGGGGACTTGCGCCGCTTTTATCTCCAGTCTGAATGCCAATGTTGTTTTTAAGCATGCGGCTGGCGATAGAGCAGGCTTCTCTGGCCAGACCCTGAAGGCTCTGGAGGTTTTTTTTGGCCCTATGCAGGTAGGCGGTAAACCGGGAGATGCCCGCGTTCGATATATCCGGTGGTTTCAGCTCTGCATTAATGATCTTCTTCCTGTCCTGTTTCTTTTCATGCCCGTTCGATACGAATCGACTGATTGCTTTGAATTCGACGTCCTGTATTCCTGGTATTGAAAGTCCGCCGCTGGTTGCATTGAGAATCGTACTGTCGTTGGAAAACGACTGATTTTCAAACCACGATTTATACAAAAGAAGCCTCTTATCGGTGAAAACCCTGCAGCCATTCCGATCGGTGACCGCAGTTGGCTTTCCGGAGCGGATGTACTCCGCATAAAATGACCCGGCGGTTTTGAACCTGTATGCTTTTGAGAGGATATAGTCTTCTATAAAAGAGCCGGACAGGTGAGTCTTACCTTTCGCATAGGAAAGGTCGAGACCAGCGACGATAATAGGATCGGCACCGGTTATTCGTGTAAAGTCAAACGCAGCAGTGGCAACGGACCCTCCCGCTGCAATACGCCCCTTGATCCCTGAAAACTCTTCAATGAGCTGTCCGGGGCTGAAAACGGAGGAGCTAATAGCCGTTATTCCGCTGTAGTTTCGTAATGTAGAAGGGTGCACAGCGGGGTCGGCAATAAGAATCGGAGCATCGCCTTCGTTCAGGGGTAGACCTGCTACATGAAAGCTGTTGATAAACTGCGGGTCCACAGTAACAACGAAATCCGGTATGATGCTGTGCCTGAGAAGTGGACGCAGGACACTGTCCGATGCGATGATAAAAATGTTTTGCTGAAGCTGCCTGATTTTTTCGATGTCCTCATCCAGAGAGGGGCCGGCTGCAAGCACCAGGGCAGCAAAACCCTTTAGAGAATTTCTAAGTACATCGACGCCATTGAGCGAAAAAAAATACTCGCAGTTCTTGAACGTGTTTCTTGTCCAGAGACGGTCGAATTTACTGAGGGTGGCAGTATTAATTATGGTTCTATTGCTGAATTTTAAAAAGGCCTGTTTCAGTTTATCCGTTTTTTCTGGAAAAAGCAGGGCATAGGGCCTGTGTATATAGAATTTAACCGTACCGGCTTCGGGGATAATTTCGTCAAAGGGCACGGTATCAGGTTCAACGAAGAGCATAAAGCGGTCTGATTCCAGTGCAAAGCGCAGGTCACGGACCTCCAGTGCCTTAGCAAAGATATTTGTGTCGGGTTCGATTACAACAAACCGTGTATGACCGTTTTTCCTGAGCATTTTTTCGAGATGGTATCCGAGGCCGAATCCGATGAGCACAATCACCTGCTCGGATCCATCCATAACTGAATCGGCGATCCTTCGAGCTTCTCGCACCGGATCTATCTTTGAATGGAGTGATATTAAGTTATGGTCTAATGTGGCTTCAATACCGGGAAGTCCGGTTTTTGTTTGGTGCGTCGTTATTGCAGCTGTATCCGCTCTATTTTCTGTAATTATTCTATACAACTCCGGATACTGTGTACGTAGAATGGCCGCATTTTTTTTGAATATACGGCTTCTGTCTTTCACGTCGTCCATTCTTAAACTTTTCGAAGTATCCTCGTTGCGTTGAAGATGGCGATAAGCGCGACACCCATGTCGGCAAATACCGCTTCCCACATCGTTGCTGTACCGGCAATACCCATCCCTGCAAAGAGGGCTTTTACGGCAAATGAAAAAATAATATTTTCCCAGACAATTCGACGGGTTTTTCTGCTTATCCGTATTGCCTCAGCCACTTTCCTGGGGGAATCCGTCATCAATACCACATCGGCGGTGTCGATGGCGGCATCTGAACCGGTTTCACCCATGGCGATTCCAACATCGGCCTGGGCAATGACCGGTGCATCGTTTATTCCATCACCAACAAAGGCGACCTTTCCATCTTTTTCTTCGATAAGTTTTTCAATTGCCTTAACCTTTTCTTCCGGGAGAAGTTGAGCCTGAAAGGAATCAAGGCTCAATTTTTTACATACGTTCTGTGCTGCGTTACGGTTGTCTCCTGTCAGGAGTATGCATTTTTTAACGCCGAGTTTCCGTAAATCAGCAATCGCCTGGAACGAATCTTCCTTGATTTCATCACCGATAATCATATACCCTGCGTATGTCTTTTCGGAAACGAAATGTACGACGGTTCCTTCAACGTGGCAGACATCATTTTCATGGTCGATATTTTCTATGTGCAAAAGACGGTCGTTTCCCGCGAGAAACCTGTGTCCGTTGACGCTTCCCCTGATACCGAGTCCCGCAATTTCCTCATACTCTTCAAAAGTGGCGGTGGTGCCGGAAACCGCCTTGCCGGAAACCGCCTTGCCGGAAACCGCGAACCTTTTTTCGTACGCTTCAAGAATGGATTGCGCGATAGGGTGATTTGAGTGGGATTCCACTTCTGCTGCAAACTGCAGAAGTTTTTGCCTGTCAAAACCGTTCTTCGGTACGATCTGGAGCACCTTGAAGACACCTCTGGTGAGAGTCCCTGTTTTATCGAATACGACCGTTGACACATTGCAGAGAATATCGAAGTAGTTTGCGCCCTTGACCAGGATGCCTCTTCGCGACGCTCCGCCTATTCCACCGAAGTAGCCGAGAGGTATACTGATGACAAGCGCACAGGGGCAGGAGATGACGAGGAGCACCAGGGCACGGTAAGTCCATTCGGAAAAGGTTGCCCTCAGAACGAGGGGAGGAATCACTGCTGTTGCGAGGGCTGCGGCAACAACCGCCGGGGTATAGTATGCGGCGAATCGAGTAATAAACTTTTCCGTTTTTGCCTTTTTCTGCAGCGCGTTTTGCACCATGTCCAGAATCAGAGATATGGATGATTCTTCAAACGGCTTTTCGACCTTTACTGTAAGTATCCCCATTTTGTTGATCATGCCCGCAAGAACCGTATCCCCTTTTCTTACAGAGCGCGGGACGGATTCTCCGGTCAGCGCAGATGTTTCAACAAGAGAGCTGCCATCGATTATTTCCCCGTCAAGGGGTACCTTTTCTCCAGGCTTTACAATAACCATATTGCCCACTGCCACTGTATCGGGTGCGACTCTTTTGATCCTGCCGTCAATTACTCTGTTTGCGTATTCGGGCCGGTTTGCTAAAAGAGATTTTATCGACCTTCTGGATCGATTGAGAGACATGTCCTGTACGAGCTCTCCGACCTGAAAAAAGATCATAACCGCCGCCGCTTCAGGCAGTTGGTGTATGACGATGGCGCCTGCTGTTGCAATAGTCATCAGAAAATTTTCATCGAATATCCTGCCGTGAATGATATTTTTGGCGGCTCGCAGCAGGACCATTCTGCCGCTCAGCAGGTATGCGGTGAGAAATACGGCATATTCCGCAAGAGCAAACGGTGTTTGATGCAGTTTCTCCTTGAAGACAACACCCAGCACGAGGAGCAAAATGGAAAAACCGATTAACAGAAACTCTCTTGTACTGTTTGCAGATTCTTCCTCATGAACCGCTGTATATGTCGATGCCTCGATGATTTCCACTTCGGGCTCTATGCGACTGATTTCCTTCATCACTTCATCGGGGTTTTCAGCTTCGAGATTCATGGTCGCCGACGCAAAGTTCACTGAAACCGAACGCACGGTTTCCATCTTTTCAAGAGTTTTTTCGATATTGACTGCGCATGTCGCGCAGTCGAGGTTTTTAAGGGTGTAGGTTTTCAAATATCTTCTTTCCTGTACTGATCATGATCGCCCTTGTCAGGATCGCCCAGGTCAGGGTCGTTTTCGTTACCCGGCTTTTCCGGTGAGGGGCGCTCCTCTTTCAGATGAATAAACCCCTGCTCAAAAATGTTTTCCACATGACGGTCCTTTAACGAGTAGTACACGACCTTTCCCTCTCTGCGGTGCTTTACGAGTCGAGCCTGTTTGAGAACCCTGAGTTGGTGCGAGACGGCAGATTGATTCATCTGCAGTAGAACCGACAGATCACAGACACATATTTCAGAGAAGAGCAGGGCGTACAGTATCTTTACCCTCGTTGTATCTCCGAACACCTTGAAAAAATCGGCCAGGTCGTACAGTAGTTCATCCCCGGGCATATGTTTCCTGACTTTATTTACCCGGTCTTCATGGATAATAAAGGATTTACAGATATTGCTGCCCCGATCCATGTGGTCTCCCAACGATTTTATATAGAAGTGAACATATGAGCATTTGTTCATATATAATATGTAATAAACTCTACCTGATGTCAAGGAAATTCAGGGGCATGTTGGAGGTAATTTATGCAATGGATGTATCCATCGTTAAGATGTATCCATCGTTAAGATGTATCCATCGTTAAGATGTATCCATCGTGAAGATGTATCCATCGTGAAGATGTATCCATCGTTAAGATATCCGGTTGAAATTTCATGCTGACGGTATTATTCAATAGAGTTAAACGTCGGTACGGTTGTTTCGACGAATACGCTGTATCCATTGAAGATATGTCCATCAAAAAACGCTGTTCCAAATCTACTCGAGCGGCTTATCGAGCCGGTACTGAACGATGTAGTCGTTGTCCCTGACAGGACTGTGGCAGGTAATGCAGCTCTCGATCTTACCCTCCTTCATGACTCTGTCATCCTTTGAATACGCCGCCCAGAACCAGTCGCCTGCTTCAGGATTATATCCCTTTACCTTTACCATTATCGTATAACTGAGTACATTTTTATTTTTAAACCGAACTCTCATATTATTATGAGAATAAAATAATTGGGAAGAATATCTCTACAAGAGAAATGAGTGGGAAAATGAAAACACCTCTAAAGGCTAAAATTAGTGTACCTGCTGCTGTATTTTGTGTAACTCTTGCTGGCCAGGTTTTTCATTCATCCGTTGTTTTTGAGGTGTTTGACGAATCGTACATCTCTTACTCTCTTATTATCGCACTTATAAGCTATTTTATCATCGATTTTATCACGGCTTCCGGACTGCTTCAAAGAAAGATACTGTTTATAAAGCTGCTGACAGTATATTTCGCTCTTCTTGTAATTACCAATCGATTTTTATTACCGCGTCTACATTTACCCGGATCCATATATGTACTGCAACTGATGACAACTGTACTGTTGATCGTTGTTGTTGTAATATGTGATAACTTACTCAAATCGGAAAATAATTTTAAGTTTATTCAAAATGTCATTCAGGTACCGCCAAAATATCTCAGGCCCAGGCCTATCCTTTTTATTCTGGAAACTGTATTCAGACTCTTCCCTGTGCCCGAACCTGTTGCCCTGTATAAAGTCGGTTCTCCACATAAATCCTCACCTGTGATCGTTACGGGCAATTATGAGCTTACCGTAAGACGGGTGGCAAAAAGTCTCCGAGGCTTGGATTGCTGGCTGCTTGTTTGCGACAGTCGGGGTATCAATGTGTGGTGCTCAACATTAAGCGGGCATTTTTCTGAACGAGATATTATTAATGCCTTTGAGTTGATGAATGTATCGGAATATGCATCCTCCGGCAGGTTTATTCTTCCGCAGTTATGCGCCCCGGGTGTTGATATACGGGAAATTAATCAAAAAACAGGATTGAGTGCAGTTTTTGGCCCCGTGTACAGTGAAAATATCCGGAAATTCATCTCACAGGCTCGAGATGTTTCCAAAATACGGAATGTTAAATTCGACCTCCGGGACAGGGTAGAGATGGCGATTGGCAGCCCAATGATCCTTACCGGAGTGCTCCTGTTTATTTATCTGTTTATCGATCTGTCGAGACTGTTTTACATTCTTCCGGGTTTGTATTCTATTTCTGTGCTGCTTGCTGTTCTCTATCCATACAGACCGTTGAAGAGGATACCTCTGTGGGCATCCCTATGGTTAATTATAATAACCGGCGGGATACTGGGTTTTACAATTTTTACCGGGTTGTTCCATCCCACTCCATCGATCGGTATAGCAGTTACAGTGGGCATAGGGACCTTCTATCTGATTAACGAGTTTGAAGGCTGGTCGCCTCTGGTAAAATATAATTTCAGATCGATGTATAGAGGTGTGGAAGTGCCGGAAATCAACATTAATGAGGAATTGTGCAGCGGGTGCGGATTATGCACCGACGTATGCCCAAAAGGTGTTTTTATTATCAAAGAAGGCACATCAAAAGTTATAAATGCTGCTGAATGTATCGAGTGTTCTGCCTGCTATAGTCGTTGCCCGAAAGAAGCAATCAAGCATTCCTCCGACAAGAGAGAGAAAGATGTTCGTTCAGGCGTGTATTGTAAAATGTAGGCCGGTTAACAGGATTAAACGGTCTGCGGCTGGGACAGCGCAGGAGTAGTATATATCGGTGATACCGGGTATTCCGCTTCTACTGAATGACGTATACGTCGGATGCAGCCGGTAGAATATTGAGGTAGGGGGCAATGCGTTCGACTATGTTTTTAAAAACGGGTGCTGCAGTCTGGCCGCCGTATACCTCTCCAACCGGTCTGTCGAGGGTCACCAGGATGACGATTTTCGGATTCGGAACCGGTATAAACCCGACGAAGGATGCGTAGAACTGATCTTCGAGATAACCTCCTTTCTTAGTATCCGCAATCTGCGAAGTGCCTGTTTTGCCTGCTATAGTATACCCCTCTATTCGTGCCTTATACCCGGTTCCTCTGTCCGAGAGAACACCGATGAGTATATCCAATATTTCAGAGGCGGTCTTTTCCTGAATAACCCTCCTGATTTTCAAAGGTTTGTACTCCTTCACCAAAGAACCGTCGGGACGCTCTATACGACGGACAATACGTGGCTGCATGAGTACGCCGCCGTTTGCTATGGCTGATGCCGCAGTTATCAGCTGCAGTGCCGTAACGGATACCTCCTGACCGATCGCCATCTCTGATTTCGATATTTTGCTCCATTCTTTCGGATTTCTTAAAATGCCGTGCGCCTCGCCGGACAGCATGATTCCGGTCGGTGTGCCGAAACCGAACGCCCGTAAATTCTCGAAAAGTCCGATGTCGCCTATCCTCCTTGCAGACTCGATCATTCCGACATTGCAGGAACGCTCCAGCACTCCCCTGAAATTGATCAGACCGTGAATACCGGTGTCGTGGATCGTTACACCGCCTATGTTGATGGAGCCGGTGCAAGTGAATGTATCGTCCTCATGAACCAGACCTTTATCCATGAGTATCGATGCGATAAATATTTTAAAGGTCGAGCCCGGTTCGAAGGTGTCGGTGATAGCCTTGTTCCGTATTATTTCTTCTGAATAGTTCCTGAAATGATTGAGATCGTACGCAGGTCTGTTCGCCATTGCCAGGATTCTTCCGGTTGCAGGCCGCATAACGATGGCGTTGATCAATTTTGCCCCCGTTTGTTTGTAGGCTTTTTCTATTTCTTCCTCGACGATTTCCTGTATGTACCGGTCGATCGTCAGTACAACGGTATACCCCCTCTTATAGCTGTTGAGCGAACCTGCAGCGGGCTCAGTTTTTGGATAAAGAACTCTGTCGAACTCGTATTCGACTCCTTCAAGCCCCTTCTGATCGATCCCGGAGAACCCTATTACATGTGCGGCAAGGGTGTTGAAAGGATAGTAACGTTTATATTCCTTCTGTGTGTACACGCCCTGTATATTCAGTTGTTCGAGCTGTTCACTATAAGCGATATCCACCTGTCGTTTTATCCAAACAAAGGATTTTTTTGTGTTCATGTTTCGGAGAATTTTTCTGTAGGGCAATTCAAGTGTTTGAGAAAGTGAGAGTGCAGCTTCTTTTTTATTCTCAATCTCGTTAGGCCTGACGTAGACCGAGTAGGTTTCGAGGCTTAATGCCAGCTTCTCCCCGTTTCTGTCGGTGATGAATCCCCGTTCAAGATTACCGGTAAGCTCGGGTGAGGTTGAAAATAGTTCTTTTTGAAAAAACATCAGTTTTGTAATTCTGATGACGAGAATACTGAATACAAGAGAGATGATAATGATAACTACGATAAAACGTCTTCGGATTCGATCCTGCATTATACAACCGCTTTCCTGTTTCGATTATTACTGCAAAAGGTACTATTCACCGCTACTGAAGTCTATCAATCCTGCCAGGGATCAATCCTGCCAGGGATCAATCCTGCCACTCGGCGAGGAGATGTCTAGGGCGCTTCTATATTCATGTATCGGGCTTGACATATATTTAATGAATGAATACATTAGTGCCGTATTATTCGGGGACTCCGGTATGGGAACCATGACATTTCAACAGCTCTTCTTTCATCTCGAGACC
>Ga0307426_1000721_pt1 | contig 22402 bp, 17 predicted proteins | sample SalMarWE160340MG_FD_202165 | JGI IMG/M metagenome (GOLD analysis project Ga0307426, IMG submission 202165) | Salt marsh sediment microbial communities from the Plum Island Ecosystem LTER, Massachusetts, United States - WE1603-40 | ecosystem: Environmental > Aquatic > Marine > Intertidal zone >...
GCAAGAAGAGCTGGTCACTCCGAAATTATATCGTCTCAAAGAAGCATACGACCATCAAATCATAGAATCTACAAAGGCTTTCGAGCGCCAACATCTCCCTGTCCAAAAAAGAAAAGTGAAACTTGAGAAGTCGAGGGAGCGAGCTCTTGCGAAAATTGAACATTGCAAACTGGAAGCTAAGACCTGCGCAGAAAAAGATAACGCTGTTGGCGAAGATAAGTGGAAAGAGAAAGCGAGTGAAACAAAGAAGGCGCTTTCCGACATTGATGACCAGTTGAAGGAAACAGAAAAATCCCTCAGAGACTTGGAAGATCGCAAATCCCTAGAAATTTTCAATTTACGGTCCGAATTAGAGAATAAGACAAAAGAAGCGCGCCAGCCACTGCTGGACCTTGAATCTTCCCGTGACGCGAAAATCCTGCTTTACAAGCAAGAAGCCGACAAGTTGGAGCAGCAAACCAAGGTTATACTTGAACAGCTCAGCAGAACCGTCAAGCTAAGAGAAACAGGCATCGAAAACTTTAGGGAGCTAGGCGTCAAAAATGAATCTGAGCTGAAAGAAGCGGTGTTGTTTTATGTTCCCTTCTATGTAATCTGCTACAAGGTGGATTCAAAGAAACGCTACCTGATTCTTCCTCCCTCAGAAGCGAACACCGTTGGGCTTTCCACCAAGCTTAAGAGCGCTTTAGGCAAGGCAAAAATCAAGCAGCTCCTTGTTCCCCGCTTTGAAGTCATCACTTCCCTGATGGATACCATTCAGGTGCTAGCGCAGCAGAACGCGGTTTTTGAAACGGAAATGCGGGAAATGGGTGAAAGAGCCAACCTACTAAGCACGGTTTCGAAGCGTGAGAGCATCCGAAAAGGACTGGAGTACATAAGAAAGGAAGGCTGGATTTCAGAGAAGGAGCATCTAAGCTTAAACCAAAAAATCGCCTGAAACACCCAGAGAATGCGGTTTATTTAAGTTGATTCTGGGGCAGTTTTATTCTTTCTTGGTATAATTCCATGGAGTAATTCACGATTTTCTTGGCTTCCGCGGCTTTCTTCCATTCTCTTGTTTTAGCCCACTTGTGTGGCTCCAGCCTCTTGTAGGTCTCAAAAAACTCCTGAATCATCTTTAGCTGATGCTGGTGCACATCAGTTATGTCATTGTAGCCTTCGAATCTCGCGTCGTTCTCAAGCACTGATAGGATTTTTGCGTCGAGTCCTTCCTCGTCTTCAATTATTAAGGCGCCTATGACTCGGACTTTTGCTATGCACCCGACCTCTAAAGGCTCGAAGCTCAACGCCATGATGTCCAACGGGTCACCATCATCAAACCAGGTTTGCGGGACGAAACCGTAATCAACGGGGAACACGACAGATGAGGGAATTATCCTGTCCAGCACCAAGATTTCCCAGTCTATATTATACTCGTACTTGTCTCTGGAAGTGCTCATGACTTCAATAACCATGTTCAGCAGTTCCGGCGGTTTATCTCCGACTGGAATGTCCTTCCACAAATTCAAGATTCGCCTTCGCTCCTAAAAACTATAGTTGGCGGTTCTTCCTTATCACTTTTCTGGCTGACACTGCTTGACGTGAACGTCGACGCTGCCGCTTGACACCAAAGTTGTCGGCGTAATGTCCTCTGGATAGCCTAAATTGTTATCGTAGACCGTCTTGCCTGTTGTTTTGTCCCAGATTTTCATTCTGAATTTTTTCGATTTGCTCGCGCCTCTGGCCGGCTCGTCAACCACAATCAGCATGAACCCGTATTTTCCTGAACCGTTAATTGTGCCCGTACCCAAGCAACGCGCTTTTGATTCTGAGACGACGAGCCAATCGTAGCTGGTGCTTTTAAAGGTCATGTCTGCGGCTTGGAATATGAACTCGGTTTGACCTGTCGGAACCGTGTTCCCCTTACGGTACTCGGCATCAAACTTGAATTTTGCTTTTCCCGTAAGCGTTGGGTCGGCTGTGTAGGCTCCAACTGGGGATTTTATGCTACCATCGCCTGTTGCAGCGCCGTCTGGGTCATAAACTATAAGGACAATGGATTTTTCAGAAGCCACGTTGCCCAGTTCATCGGAGCCGTGCACTTGCAGATTGTAAACCCCTGCTTTCGTCACTGACAACTTTGCCACTATCTTCTCGATCGGAGTGTCCATAGCGCCGTCTGCAGGTTCCATCGACCGCCACGTTGTTCCGTCAAGGCTGTATTCAGCAGAGGCTATTTTTGAGCCGCCAGTGCTGGAATCGTCAAGCGTGGCGTTCACAACGAAATCCGCGTTCACTTCCACAGGGTTGGGTTCAGCGAGAATGTCGCTTGGAACCGGTCCTTCAACATCACGTGCTCTCTCTTCTTCCTCTGTCTCACGCTTGCTGTAGACTATTGCTGCCCCGATTATGCCTATCAAAACCAATGAGAGAGCAATCGATACGACAGGTATTTGGATTCCCGTATTCGGAATTTCGACTGAGAGCACGTTACCCAGCGATAGTATGACACCTGAGAAAAGCAGTGAAATCAGGTTAATCACCTTAATCATCGGATTCAAAGCGGGTCCAGCAGTGTCTTTTAACGGGTCTCCCACCGTGTCGCCCACCACTGACGCCTTGTGGCTTTCTGAGTATTTGCCTCCGTAATAGCCATCTTCTATCTTCTTCTTGGCGTTATCCCATGCACCACCAGAATTTGCCATGAACACGGCTAAAAGCTGCCCAGTCAATATTACTCCTGCCAAGAATCCTCCCCAAGCTGCTGCGCCCAAGAGAGTTCCAACCGCCAAAGGAGTTAGTATCGCGATTATGGCCAAGCTCGCCAGTTCCCGCTGCGCAGCCGAAGTGCATATGCTCACGACTGAGGCGTAGTCTGGAAGTTTCAAGCCCTCAATAATTCCAGGAATCTTGAATTGCTTCCTGACCTCCTCGATGATTTTTCCGGCTGCCCTGCTGACCGCCCTTATGGATATGAAACTGAACAGAAACGGAAGTGAACCGCCGACTAAAAGCCCCACGAAGACCAAGGGGTCCGCAATATCGAGGTTAACGTTCAGGGTTTCGGTGAACGCGGAAAAAAGCGACACCGCAGCCAGCACCGCTGAGGCTATGGCTAAGGATTTGGTGATTGCCTTGGTTGTGTTGCCCGAAGCGTCCAAGTCGGCAAGAATCTGACGCGGTTCCCCTTCAAGCCCAGCCATTTCACCTATGCCGTTTGCGTTGTCCACTATGGGGCCAAACGTGTCCATGGCTACGTTGTTGCCTGTCTGCGTTAGCATGCCGATGCTGGCGAGGGCTACCCCGTAGAACGCGAACAGTATCCCTGCTCCAAACCAAATTATGACAGAAACCGCAATAGTAAGTCCGATTAGCAGTGTTGTCCAAACGGTGCTCTCAAATCCCAACGCCAGACCCTGCAAAATCAGAGTGGCTGATCCTGTTTTGCTTGTTGCCGCCACTTTATCAACGGGACCCTTGCTTGGGCTGGTGAAATGGTTTGCAAGCTTGTTGAAGCTTATCGCGAGGACTATCCCCATCGTGGTGACTAAGAACACTCTGATATCGTTTACGTAAAATAAGGACAGAAGCAGAAAGCTGGCTGCAGAAATGACACTTGACAGGTCATATGATAAGTCCATCGCCTTGAAAGCGTCGCCTCTCGTCCACCTTTCAGGCCATATTGAAACAGCGTAAGTTCCTATCACGGTGCTTACGATGCCTATTCCACGCGCTAACAAGGGAAAAACAATCCATTTAGCCTCAAATATGGGCCCTTGCGTGGCTATGGCTAAACCCAAGATAAGCGCCGAAACCATCGTCACCTCGTAGGATTCAAAAATGTCCGCAGCCATCCCCGCGCAGTCACCTACGTTGTCTCCCACAAGATCCGCCACGACCGCCGCGTTTCGAGGGTCATCTTCAGGAATTCCTATCTCAACTTTGCCGACTAAGTCAGCGCCTATGTCTGCTGCTTTAGTGTAGATTCCGCCGCCGACCCTCATAAACAACGCAAGCAACGTACCGCCGAACCCGAAGCCTAGAAGAACAGCGGGTGAGTGTTCAACATAAATCAAGAAAATTATGGTTCCGCCCAAGAGACCCAGCCCATCGGTGAGCATGCCAGTTATGGTTCCCGTGCGGTACGCGATGCGGAGCGCTTCGCGAAAGCCTTTGCGGGAGGCTTCGGAGACGCGTATGTTTCCCTGCACAGCCATGTTCATTCCAAAATAGCCAATCATGGCGGAGAAGAAAGCTCCGATCAAAAACGCGCCGACCCTGCCGATTATTATGAAAATCGGGTTAGAAATCTCTGGGTTGTTGGCAATCGACGGGTCAAGCGCCGCCGAGATATAGAGGAAAGCGCCCAAGACGCCTATAAACAAGATTAAAGATCTGAATTGGGTTTTCAGGTAGGCGTTTGCTCCTGACCTGATTCCGTTCCAAACCTCTTTCACTTTGCCTGAGCCTGTGCTCTCCCGAAGCACCTCTCTTCTCAAAATTAATGCATAAATTAATGCGCCGACAGCTACCGCCACCACGGAGTAGAGTCCTAATGTTTCAAAGGGCGAAAGTACAGCGCTCATAGCCACCCATTGAGCAATGGGAAGCTTAAATAATTTGTTAGAAAGAAGGTGTCTAAAACGCAGGTAGGTTATAAACAGCGGTTGTTGGCGGCGCTTGGTGTTGCTTTTATTTTTCTGGTTTGTTGCCTTCTAAGCCTTCTTTCCTAATTTCCGTAGCCAAATTCATGCCCAACTCCGTCAAACAATAAATCTTGTACGTGTTGCGCCCGTTTCTTGACATTCTAACGTCCTCGGTAAAAAGTTGAGCATCCCTCAGAAGCTGGCAGTTCTTCAAATCTGAAGACGGAACCAGCATACCTTCAGTTGATTCCAAGTACCATATGCAGTGGTCGTTGTTGTCCAAAGCCGCTAAAAGATACTTCTTGAACACTCCCACACGGCTTTGAATATAACTGGAAAGGTAACGCCCTAGCTCCTCTGACATACCCTTAATTGAGAAGTACAACGGATTTAAGGTTTGTCTCTTTCCTTTTATCCAGTAAGGATACGCCTGAGATTCACGCGTAGCAGATTTTGTTCATTCGCTTTTTCACTTGAAAAACGTTTCCAGTTTTTTGGTTTCAGTTTTTTTCAATTCCTTGGCGCATTTCTTAGGGTCTAACGCCTTAAACTCCAACCCCAACGTCACCAGAAGCCTCTGCACATCCTTACCGAGACTGGGCGCAACAAGCACCCCTCGAAGTTCACGGTCTGCTTTGCCTTTTATGGCGTCTATGTACTTGGCAAGCTGGAGCACCGCGTCTTTTCCCGCTGTTTTCCTCTTAACCTCCACCACCACAAGCCTTCCGTTCTTGTCCACGCCGTAAACGTCCACGAAACCCGGCTCAACTTTCTTCTCGTAGCTTATGGGTTTGAAGCCCTCCTCCAGAAGCGAAGGCTTGAGCAGTATCGCCTTGTGCATGTCTTGTTCGCTGGCGTAAAGCGCGAACTCTCCCGAATCCACTAGGCTTAGGGCTGAAACCATGAAAACCTCGCTGAAGGTTACTCGCACGTTTTCTCGGGGTTTCTGCCTGACCGCGTGAACCTCCATTGCGTCGGCTTTTGCTTGCACATGGAAAACGCTTCCTGAAGGCTGCCAGTTGACGGGTTCGTAGCCGACTGGGCGGTGAACAAGCAGCGACCCGTCCTCTTTGATGATTAATAGGCGTTCGCCGGGCTCAAGCGTTGACTTGGCGCGTCCTGTGTAGCGAACACTGCATTTGCCCGCCACTATGAGCGTTCTTCTCTGCATAAACGCCTTCTCAATCACCGCTGCCGCTTCCGCCAGCGCTGGGTTAGTTAGGACCGTTACTTTGTCTTTTTGCATTTCAGTCAGCCAAGTATTTTAGAGGGTTCCAGTGTACATAAGATTTCTGAAGGTTCAGCCCGTGAACAAGTGGAGCCAGAAGCGCAAGGTTATGCGGCGTTACGACTTGACCGCCAGAATGTATGATGAGCGGTACGCTGAGGAACAGGCAGCAAAGTACCACGCAGCCTTAAAACACTTGGACATGCACGACAGCGTTCTTGACGTTGGATGCGGCACGGGGCTCTTTTTCAGCCATATCGCCGCCGAAACCCAAACGGTTGCAGCCGCAGACACCTCCCGTTCGCTGCTGCTTCAAGCCAAGGAACGCGCCCGAGCTTTCCTCAACGTGCATTTGGTTCAGGCTGACGCTGACCACCTGCCGTTCAGAGACGCCTGTTTCAACGTGGTTTTCGCTTTTACGGTGCTTCAGAACATGCCGAACCCCTCGGAAACGCTAAGCGAACTCAAGCGAAACGCGAAGCGCGACGCACATATTGTGGTGTCTGGGTTGAAGAAGGCTTTTTCGTTGGAAGTCTTCACGGCGTTGCTGCACGATGCTGGTTTGCAAGTAGTTTCGCTCGAAGATGGTGAAGCGTTGAAGTGCCATGTTGCGGTGACGGTTCGAAGCTAAGTAGCTTTCACAAGTTTTTCTAACTTTGAATTTTTCGCTAAATTCATGAATAAAACGGCGCTATCAGCAAGCAATATTTATATCGAAAACTCTGCATTGAAACATTCTAACAATCTGGCATCGAGCGCATGTGCCTTATGTGGGTGTGGTAAATAAATGCCGTTAAAAACAGTGAAGAAAGATACGGCAGACACGTTATCTCTGGAATGGGTTTTACACGTTAAAAACTTTAGGTTAACCCTTGACAAGGCGCGTTGTGCAGGATGCCAAATATGCAGTTTAGCCTGTCCAAAAGACGCCATCAAACTTGAAAAACAGCCCAAAGTCAAAGGTCAAAAAGCCAGGAAAGCCACTGTTGACATTGACTTGGGGAAGTGTAATTTCTGTGGGATATGCGATGTTGTTTGTCCCTACGGCGCCATCAAGCTCACGTTGAACGGCGAACACGCCCTCTCGGTGCTGGATAAGGAGAGTTTTCCCGAATTAACTCGCGACATAAAGGTGGACACTCGCCGGTGCCCGAAAGACTGTGTCGAATGTGAAGACGCCTGTCCCTTATCCTTGATTAAGATAAGCCGCGTAGGCTACGATGGGAAACCGGTTGAGGACCTTGCGGCTTTGACGCCGAGCCAGAGGCAACGCGTGCAAATCAATCTGGACATCCAAAAGAAGTACTGCCCAACCTGCAGAGTATGCGAGTACAAGTGCGCTCCGGGCGTAATCAAAGTTCGGAAGTTCATGGAAGGCAAAGTCGCCATCGACCAGACGAAGTGCCCTGAAGGCTGCACCGACTGCCTTGACGTTTGCCCCATAACCGGCGCGCTGTACCTGTCCGACAAAGATAAGAAGGTTTACGTTAACGAGCTTTTCTGCGATTACTGCGGCGCCTGCAAAGCTGTTTGCCCAGTTGACGAGGCTTTAATGCTTAAGAGAACCAAGATACATCATTCGCCGGTTCGCTCTGGAGCCTGGAACAAGGCGCTGGAGAAGCTTACGTCGCCAGTTGACGCGGTTAAAGAGTTGAAAGCCCGAGGTTCACAAAAGGCGAAAGAAACCGTGTGCAGAAGATTCGTTTTTGAGGAGGAGATACGATGAGCCAGCCCGAAGCCCCGAAACAGCCCGAAAGCGAAGAAAGCGAAGAGTTGCGTATAGGCGTTTTCATCTGTCACTGCGGTTTGAACATCGCGGGCACGTTGGACATAACGGAGCTGGTGGAGTACGCTAAAACGATTCCAGATGTGGTTTACGTTAAGGAGAACCGTTACACCTGCGCTGACCCTGGGCAAGAAGAAATTAGAAAAGGCATAAAAGACTTCAAGCTGAACCGCGTTGTGGTCGCTGCTTGCTCGCCGAGAATGCACGAAGCCACGTTCCGCCGCACGGTCTCCGAGGCGGGTTTGAACCCGTTCCTTTATGAGATGGCGAACATCCGCGAATTCAGTTCCTGGTGCCACCCGAGCACTCCTGAAGCGGCTACGGAAAGGGCTAAAGACGCCATACGGATGGCTGTGGCGAAAGCTCGGTTGATGATGCCTCTTCAAACCATAGAGGTTCCAGTAACCAACAAAGCCATGGTTGTGGGCGGTGGCATCGCAGGAATGAGCGCGGCACTAGACTTGGCGGAGATGGGCTTCAAGGTTTACTTGCTTGAGAAAGGCGAAAGCATCGGCGGTCACATGGCAGCCCTTGACAAGACCTTTCCAACACTTGACTGCTCCATCTGCATCGAAGGTCCCAAGATGGTTGACGTGGGAAGGCACCCGAACATTGAGATACTCTCGAACGCGGACCTTCTGAAAGTGGATGGTTACGTGGGCAACTTTAAAGTCAAGATTCGCAAGAACCCGCGTTACGTGTTGGCTGACAAATGCACGGGCTGCGGAGAATGCAAGGACGCCTGCCCCATCGAGTTTCCCAACGAGTGGGACATGAACTTGGGCACGCGCAAGACAATCTCGGTTCCGTTCGACCAGGCAGTGCCGCTCATTTACACGTTAAACAAGGACTATTGCATCGAATGTTACAAGTGCGTGGACATTTGCGGAGCCAGAGAAGCCATAAACTTTGAGCAGCAACCCGAGGAAGTCGACATAGAAGTCGGCGCCATAATTGTGGCCACAGGCTATGACGTTTACTTGCCCTACGACATGACTTTGCTGGGCTACGGGAAGTACCCGAACGTTATCACCAGTATGGAGTTCGAAAGGCTCATTCTCGCGGCGGGTCCAACAGGCGGCAAAGTCATCCGCGCTTCCGACGGGAAAAAACCTCAGACCATAGCGTTTATCCAGTGCGTTGGCTCCCGCGACAAGAACAAGTATCAGTACTGCTCCAACTACTGCTGCATGTACACGCTGAAGCATGTGGTTCAGCTTAAAGAGAAGTACAAGGAAGACATTGAAGCTTACGTTTTCTACATAGACATCCGCAGCCCAGGCAAAGGCTATGAGGAATTCTACGACCGCGCCAGAGAAGGCGGAGTAAACTTCATTCGGGGACGCGTAAGCCGCATAGACGAAGACCCGAAAACGCATAACTTGGTTCTGCACTCCGAAGACGCTAATCTTGGCGTGCCCATAGAAGTGGAAGCTGAAATGGTGGTGTTAGCCACGGCTTCCATACCTAAAAAAGGTTCAGATGAACTCGCCCGAATCCTCAACCTGACCCGCGGCGCGGACGGCTTTTTCATGGAGAGTCACCCGAAGCTGAAGCCTTTGGACGCGCCCACTGACGGCATATTCTTCGCTGGCGCCTGCCAGGGACTGAAGGACATCCCGTACAGTGTTTCGCAGGGAAGCGGCGCGGCTTCACGCGCGGCAACCGTCATTTCGAAGCCGACATGGAAAATCGAGCCTATAATCGCGGTTGTGGACGCGAGCCGCTGTAGAAACGTGACGGGCAAATGCGGCATATGCGCCACCAAATGTCCCTACGGCGCAATCAGAATTGAGGAGAAAAAGCCTGCGCAGGTGATATCTGCCAGCTGCCACGGGTGCGGAACATGCGTTGCCGAGTGCCCACAGGACGCCATCACGCAGCTGCATTTCACGGACGCGCAGATTTTAGCGCAAGTACGCGCCGCGTTGGAGAAGGACCCTGAAGACAAGATTTTGGCTTTCCTGTGCAACTGGTGCAGCTACGCCGGCGCGGATTTGGCGGGCACAAGCAGGTTCGAGTATCCGCCCAGCATACGCCCGATACGCGTGATGTGTTCAGGTAGAGTGGACAGGGACTTCATTCTTGAGGCGTTGCGGTTGGGCGCGGGAATGGTGCTTGTCGGTGCGTGCCACTTGCCCTACGACTGTCACTACATCAGCGGAAACTACAAGATGAAAGCCCGCACGGACGCGTTAAAAAGAATGCTTACCAAGCTGGGCATGAGCCCTGAAAGGTTCCGCGTGGAATATGTTTCAGCGGCTGAAGGAGTACACTACGCCGAGTTGATCCGCGAAATAGATGCGCAAATGAAAGCGTTGGGCAAAGAAAAAATCAAAGCGGAAAACGCGAAGCTACGACCTATCATTGATAATATGCTGAAAAGAAAGAAGCAGCAATCGTGATGGCTTTTCTATCCCCTAATTTTCCAAGCTTTTTCACACTATTACGACATAAAAAAGGCTTAGGTGTTATGCTTATATTCTACACATAGGTAAACAAGTTTCCGCAAAAGATAAGGGAGCGTTTAACGTGTTTATTGCTTGGTGCTATGAGGGGATTGCACGCGCGCGTCCAGAGAATAGAACAGTACGTTTCCATGTGCGCTCAGCGTTTCAGCTTTAAGCAGGAGAAATGGTAGCGCTCCAAGATGGCTAGACGGAACCAGCATATTTGCCGTCCATTAGCCAATCATCGCAGAAAACTATAGAGGGGGTAGGTCCCTATTGGCTGCTTTTGCTGTCAATAGCATGTTGAAAACCCGAGACAAACATATTTGCAACTATAGAGGGGTCTATCCTCGACTGCAGCTCGCTACTTCTCAGCCGCTTCGTTTCGTTTTGAAGCTCGTTTTTTGGCTCCGTAGTAAGCTGCTCCCACAGTTAGGCATGCGCCGCCGATTATCCATGCTTCCGTCGCAGCGAACAGAATGAACGCTAACAGCACTATGCACGTGGCTAACCCTACGATGGGAACTAGCTTGTTATGCCGTCTTTTCTCGGTTTTTAGCTTCAGCGCAGCCGCATTCGTGAAGGCATAGTAGAAAAGAGCGCCAAAAGTGCTGACTGCCACAACTCCTGTCAAGTCGAAAAACAAAACCAGCACCGCCATAAGAATTCCCACTGCCCAAATCGAATAGTAAGGGGTGCAGAATCTTCCGTGAAGCCTTGCCAGACCCTGCGGCATGTCTTTCTGCCTCGCCATGGAATAAGCCATACGCGAAACACCCAAAATCGCAGTCAGCAGCACGCTCGCCGTAGCCAATAAGCCTCCGAAAGCCACAACCTGCACCGCCAGCGGACTTCCCGCGACGCTTATTGCTTGTGCCAAAGGCGAGTTTGAATCCGCAAGCGCAGCGGAACCCACCAGCCCCACAGCCACTACACCCACCAGAACGTAAACTATGGTGGAAACCGCCAGCGACAGAAGCAAAGCCTTCGGAACGTTACGTTTCGCGTCTTTAACCTCTTCCGCCACAACCGCGGCTCTCCCGAACCCAGTGTACGCGAAGAAAATGAAGTACGCACCATAAAACACTCCAGTGTTAAACGGCTCGAAAGGCGCAAAATTCGCGGTGTTCGCGTTAAACGCTCCAAAAACAACAAAAAACCCGAGAATTGCCAGTTTCGCAACCACAAGAAAAGTGTTTAAACGAGCTGATTCACGCGCCCCAAAAAAATTCAATGCCGTAAACGCCAAGCACAAAACCGCAGCCACCACGTTAGCCGGCAAACCCGGAAACGAGGCTGTCAAGTAATAGGCGAATCCGAGAGAAACCGCGGCTCCCGTGAAAGTGTTGGCAACCATCCACATCCAACCCGCCAAAAAACCTGAAAAAGGCGAAATAACCTGACGCGCATACTCGTACACGCTTCCTTCCACAGGCTGCCAAGCCGCCAGTTCCGCATAACTAAGTGCGGTGAAAAACGCGATTGCCGCCGCGAGAATCATGGAAATCACTAAGGCTGAACCCGCCAAGCCTGCTACGATGCCTGTTACCACGAAAATGCCGCCACCGATTATGGCACCCACGCTTATCGCTGTAGCATCCAGCAAACTCAACGAACGCTTCAACGCGTTCTGCGGTTCCTTTCGCGCCATTTACCCTCACATTCAGTGCATGTTAAACGGGCAAACACTATAAAGTTAAGCGTTAACGCCGAGGTGCTCAGTCGTTCCAGAATTCTCTTGTGCGTAAAAACTGGATTTTTGCCTTAAGCAGGTCCAAGTAAAATTCGTCCTCTTTCGGGTGCATCTTGCCCAGAATGCGTGACGCGGTTTCAGGTCCCACGCCTTTCACTTCTAACGCTTGCACCGCTTGTTTCCCGTAGCTGAGAACCAAATCCGCCTTGCGCCTTGCTTGCGACAGCTCCTTAACCTCCTCATCCAAAAGTGCTTTGCCTTCACGCCGTTTCCGCAGGTAACCCTTCAGGCGATTCGCGTCCTGACCGTGATACAGCAGCGTCAACAGGTTTGAACCGCACTTTTCGCATTTTGGCTTCTCAGGCAGATTTTTGACTTTAACTTGGGTTGTCCATTCGCCGCAGTTAATGCACAGCAGCATGGCTGTTCGGGCTTCAATCGCCATCTTCATCTTGTCGATGTTGCTGAGTATCACGCGTTCAGGAGCCATCAGCTCGGAAATGTCCGCGTACTGCGCCAAAATGTGATACGCCAAAGGAGTCGGCTTCTCTTGCCTAACCAGCGTACTGACCGCCATCTTTCCCTGCTTGACCCCGCGCATTATCTGCTTGACCTTAGCTAAGTCGGCTTTCTCAAGCATCGCCTCGCGCAACGTCTCATCGTAAATCGGCGTGTCCCCAAAAGCGGCTTTCAGCTTGGCTTGCCGCTCGTAACTCATGGTTTTTCCACGCGCCAACGCGCCAAACCTTTCAGCCACAAACTTCATCTTGTAAGCAAAAGGAAACTTAGCTTTAACGTACTTCCCAAACGCAGCGTCAACCTCCTCATCCGACAACCCAAAAAGTACGCGTGGCAGTTCCGCGACTTCTCGCGTCATCAGCTTTCTAGGGGTTTCAACCAGAGTGCGGTAGCCGTCTGCCCACCAGCCCGTGATGACTTCTCCCTCCGAGAGGACTGAGTCGAAGATTCCAGCCAAAGTCTTGTTAACGATTTCTCCGAAGCACGCGTGAACCACAAGGTACCTGTCGAACGCTTCAATGACTATGCGGTTCTCAGTGGGCAAAGGCGCACCCTCTTTCAAGTGCTCATCAATCTCTTTCACCGTCTCCAGCAGCGTAGCCTTGTCAGTCTTGAGCTCAGCCGCTAACTCTTCAGCCACCTGCTCTGCGCTCTTGTTTTTCTTGAGCAGCTCGCCGATTTTCTCTCTGACAACCCCTGTTTGCTGCGCCAGCTCGAAGGGCACGGGCAGGATTTCTCCGTCCCAACCGGGAATTGCGGCGAAAGGGTCTTCGGCTGGAACCACGTGCACGGTTCCTGTTTCCTCTTCGATTTGGACGATGCGCCAAACCTTGCCGCGCATGATGAAGTGCAAGCCGATTCGTGCGTCAAGCGCCATGAACTCGTCGCCTAATGTGCCGATGCGCCTGTCGCTGAGCACGTTTATGACTGGGTAGCGTCTTTCGTCGGGTATCATGCTTAGGTTGCCGTAGTAGTATTCGCGGGTTCTTCCTGTTTTCCGCAAGATTTTTCCTTCTGGGTCCATGCGTAGTTTGTTGATGCTCTCTAAAAAGTATATCACGTCCATCAATTTTCTGCGGGGTAGTTTGCGGTAGGGGTAAGCCCTGTGCACTATGGCGGCTAGTTCTTTCACCGTGATGGTGGTTCGGTCCATTAGGATTCCCGCAATCTGATGCGCCAACACGTCCAAAGCGTTCTCATGAAACCGTACAGGCTCAATACGGTTCGCCACGGCGTTCTTCACCGCCGCAACCGACTCCAACGTGTCGTCAGGGTAAACAGTGACTATCACGCCTTCGGAAAGCCTTTCCAAGCTATGACCGCTTCTGCCCACACGCTGAATCAGGCTGCCCACCTGCCGCGGCGACATGTACTGCACAACCATGTCCACGTTGCCGATGTCGATGCCCAGCTCAAGCGTGCTCGTGCAGATAATCGCCTTCAACGCTCCAGCCTTGAACTGGTCTTCAATGCTAACGCGTTCCTCCTTGCTGAGGGAGCCGTGATGCACCGCGATGTCCGCACGTCCGAGCTGGCTGAACTTGTGCCCCAGCATCTCCGCGATGGTGCGGCTGTTCACGAAGATAAGCGTTGATTTATGGCTGTCCACGAGTTCAGCTAACCGGCGTATGCGTGCGGCAGCTTCAGGCGAAGTCTCCAGCTTCCCAGCCAACTCAAAATCCTTTTCAGTCGGCACCGGACTCACAACTCGGTAACGGTAGCTCTTGGCAAACACCGACTGCACGATGCTAATGTCCCTGCTTTTCCCAGCGATGAACTTGGCTACTTCTTCAGGATTGCCCACCGTGGCGGACAAGCCGATGCGCTGAAACTCCCGCTCAGTGACCTCAAAAAGCCGTTCAAGCGCCAACGTTAACTGAACACCGCGCTTGCTTTCAGCCAACTCATGCACTTCATCGATAATGACGTATTGCACTTGGCTCAGGTGCTTACGCATCTGCGAGCCCGGAAGAATCGCCTGCAACGTTTCAGGCGTGGTCACCAGCATCTGTGGCGGAGAACGCGCTTGTCTTCTGCGAATTTTAGTTTCTGTGTCGCCGTGCCTAACCTGCACCGAAACGCCAAGCCGCTCCGACCAGAACGTTAACCGCTTCCGCATGTCGCGGTTCAACGCCCTCAAAGGCGTGATGTACACCACCGCAATGCCACGTTTATCCTCTTTTTCTTGCTGAATGAGTTTGGAAAACACTGGAAGCAGCACCGCTTCTGTCTTTCCGCTGCCGGTGGGCGCTATCAAAAGTACGTTCTCACCTGCGAGTAGCGGCGGAAAAGCCATAACCTGCGGAAGCGTCGGCTCAGTGAACCCAAGCTCAGCTAACGCTTTGCGAACAGGCTTGGCAAGCAATTCGAAAACTGAATCAGGCTTTGCGTTCTGCATGACAACAAAACTACACGCGAAGCAGGCTTTATCCTTTTATCTGGTGTTTGAGGCGTTTGAAAGCAGAAGTGACACAACGCCTTTTTTTTTCAATAGTCCAAACGCGCCGTTCTTAGCGGAGAATTCGTCAAACTTTTGAACGCCATCAGCCTCCAGAAACGGAGAGCGAATCGCAAAAGGCACGGCGTCTTTTGTGTGCGTTCCAATTTTTATGGGCGTGGGATGGTCTGGCAAGACAGCGATGGCGTAGGGTTCCTTTAAGCCTTGAAGAATCCTGCCAAGCAGCCTGCGATCCAAATCTTCTATGGTTTTGACTTTCAGTTTGTAATCCTTGGCGTGTCCTGCCTCGTCTGGCGCTTCAACGTGGACGAAAACCAGGTCGTTGTCTTTGAGAGCTTTCAGCGCCGCGTCAGCTTTGCCCTCGTAATTCGTGTCCTCTCTGCCCGTGGCTCCTGAAACATCAATGACCTTCATTCCCGTGTAAACGCCGATTCCTTTCACCAAGTCCACGGCGGAGATGACTGCGGCTTTCAAGCCATATTTCTCCTTGAACGACGGCATAGACGGTTTTTCGCCGCCGCCCCACGGCCAAATCATGTTTCCCGGGTTTATCCCGCTTTTCTGTCGGGCAACGTTCACTGGATGAGACTCTAAAATCTCCTTAGATTTGAGTACCGCTTCTTTCAGCAGGGTCGCTGTTTTTTCCGCCTCCGGCAATTTGGCTTTTGGCAAAACCGACGTGATTTCCGCTCCGATGGCGTCGTGAGGTGGCGTGCACTCAACTTGAAGCGCGAGCGGAGCGTTTCTCAAGATGAGAAAGTGACGGTAGTCCAGTCCTGAATGAAATTCGATTTCACCGGTTTTCTCGCAAGCCTTTTTTACGGCTTCTATGAGCTGATGGGATTCTCTGCTCGTTATGTGTCCTGCGGAATAGTCAGCTATGGTTCCGTTTTTTTCTGTTATCAGGTTGCATCTGAAGGCTACATCATTCTCTTTCAGGTGGATGCCTCTGGCTGCCGCTTCAAAGGCTCCTCTGCCAGTATAAAACTGTCGTGGGTCGAAACCCAGCACCGAAAGGATTGCTACATCTGAGCCTGGGGTCAAGCCGTCTGGTACTGTTTTGAGGATGCCGTTTCTGCCTTTGGCTGCTATGGCGTCCATGTTTGGCTTGTGTGCTGCTTGGAGCGGAGTCCTATTGTGCAATTCTGGTATGGGGTAGTCTGCCATTCCGTCTCCGACCACGAGTACGTACTTCATTTGTTTCAACATTCCTATGGCTCCTTGTGTGCGTGTAGCGATTTCGGCGCTAAATGATACTTTATTTTTGTTTCAAAAGGTATTTGTAGCATACTTATCTACTTTTTCTAGGCATGAAGAAAGTGCGCTGGAGTGACAAATCGGTTTGTTCCGAAAAACATTTAGGCGCTGAAAAGAGAAACTATCCCACTCTTGGCGATGAAATTTGGAAACCTTGATATTAACGGATGATGAAGTGAAGAAGCTTCTTTCCTTGTCCGAGGTCGTTGAAGCTGTTGAGTCAGCTTTTAGACAGAAAGGTCTTGGGCGCGTTCAGATGCCCGCCAAGATTTACCTGTACTACCGTAAGTATGGTGGCGATTTGAGAGCCATGCCTTCTTTTCTCGAAGACCTCGATATATCGGCGGTGAAAATAGTTAATGTGCATCCCAAAAATCCCGCTAACAATGGCTTGCCAACGGTCATGGCTGTGATAACCCTTATCGACCCCTCAACTGGAGCACCTCTCGCAATAATGGGTGGAACAACAATAACCGATATGAGAACTGGCTCGGCAGGTGGTGTAGCTGCGAAGTACCTCGCAAGAAAGGACTCAAAAGTTGTGGGGCTTGTCGGTGCTGGAGCTCAAGCTAGAACTCAGCTGATGGCGCTTCTGGAGGTGTATAAGAGTCTCGAAGAAGTCAGGGTGTGGAGCCGCACTGAAGAGACTAAGAAAAAGTTTGTAGCTGAAACTCAACAAGCTTATAGAAACGTTATCCGAGTTGTTCCTGCGGCAAGTGTGCGCGACGCTGTGGAGGAGGCAGACATCGTGGTGACTACGACTCCGTCTAGGAAGCCTTTGGTCATGAATGACATGGTGTCGGCTGGAATGCACGTTACCTGCATAGGTGCAGACGCTGTTGGAAAGGAAGAGCTTGATCCAGCCATTTTGAAGAGAGCGAAAATAGTTGTCGATGATTGGGCGCAGGCGTCTCACAGCGGCGAAATAAACGTTCCTTTAAGCCGCGGGCTGATAGCGAAGGATGATGTGTGGGCAGAGATAGGGGAGATTGTGGCGGGCTTGAAACCAGGCAGGCAAAGACAGGATGAAATCACGGTTTTCACGTCCACTGGTTTGGCGGTTCAGGATGCAGTCACAGCTAAAATTGCTTACTCAAAGGCTGTAGCCAATAAAATTGGGCAATTCATTAAAATCGTATAAACGTATTTCTTCCCTTTTGTTTTCAGCGTTAAGGCGAAAAAAATGGATGAACGGCTTTGTTGCTTTCATAGGAAGTTGAGTTCGAAGCTTATCGGCACATCTTCGCCCCATGACTGCCTAATCGGACAAGTCTTCTCCGCCATCCCGTACACCGTTTTAGCTTTTTTGCGTTCAAACTCGTTGTCTGTTTCCAGTTTTACGTCCATTGCGAAATGAATATGCGTGAAACTCAGCTTCTCCAGGCTTTCAACGTTCATCGTGACCACTGCTTTTGTTTCAAGATGCTTGAGGCCTAAACTGGAGTTTCTCGCGATCAACAGAAACAGAGTGTTCACGCACGAGGCTAGAGCAGCCGCAAATATTTCTTCAGGGACGCAGTAGCCTTCTTTTCCGCCGAACAACGGAGGAGGGCTGACTGTGACAATTTTCTTCCCTTTAACGGTTAGCTCACACTCAGTTCCACTTCTCCAAGTGGCGGTTCCTTCAAAATTCATTTCTGGCATAAAAACCATCTCTACAAACATTGCTGAACCCCCCAATTTAATGTTTACGGGGAACCCTAACCCGGCATGCCTAAGGGGGGTTTGGAAATACAAATTAAGCTGTTCCCTTTTCTAAACTATTGGACGATGAGGTCATCGAGGTACGATGAAGCTTAAGGCTGATGAACGCTTTTTCCGCTACTGAGTCCACTCAAAAAGTTTGAAGGCTGAATGCAGGGTTAAAAAAATTAGAGAGTAACGAGCTTCTAAGCAGTGGGAAATTACAGACAAAGGAAAAGAGGTTGGAGATTTTGTTGGACTTATGGTCGATTTCGATTACCTGTCAAGTACGCCCACACGCTTACGAGCCCAATTGTTAGTAAGGCACCAGCAAATCCTGAAACCATGTAGCTTGTAAGACCGCCAAGCATTGGTAAGACTGATATCATCCATGGAATAATGAATTCTGCTGTCAACTGCGCTATCACTCCTGCCATGAAACCCAAAAGTGCAACAATTCCGAATACTTTTAACCTGTCACCCATTCAATTCACCTTTTTGTTTTTAGCATTGGATTAAGCCTCTTTTTAGTCTAACTTACACTTTTTTGTCTAATAACCGAATACTGCCTACATTATCTTTTAATTTTACAATTAAAGCCAAAAACAAGTTTTTCTGACCCGTATATCTCTACATATATACGTGCATATTTCCATCATATTAACAATGTATAAGATATAACAAAGGCATCTTTTATTTCGGAGGTATTAATTTGTCAGAAAGATTTGCAAAAAAATGGGAAACTAAACGGGGCGAACAGCCACTCACGGATCGTTTAAAAGAAGCTGTAAATCCACCCGGACCACTAAAGCCAAGACTCGACTTCGCCGTAAGACGAATTGAGCTTCAAGTGCAGAAACTCGACCAAGCCACAGACCGATTCAGCCAGAGAGACAAAGCAATCTTCGCAAGAATAGTTGACGCCTACACCAAACACGACACCGCACGAGCCAACGTCTTCGCCAACGAACTCGCAGAAGTCCGCAAAATGGAAAAGCTAATCATAAACGCTAGACTTGCCCTCGAACAGATAGTGTTAAGGTTACGAACCGTATCCGAACTTGGAGACGTAGTGTCCACCTTAGGACCAGCCGTTGGCGTACTACGAACCGTCAGAACCGGACTAGTGAGCGTTTTCCCCGAAGCAGAAACCGAACTAGGCGAAATCGGCAACATGCTAAGCGGAATAATGATTGAAGCAGGCCAAGGCTCAGGAATGACACTTAACTTCGACACCGTAAACGAAGATGCCACAAGAATCCTTTCAGAAGCCGCAACCGTCGCTGAGCAGAAAGTCAAAGACAAGTTCCCAGATCTACCACCAGGCATGCCATCAGCAGCCGCGCAAACAGAGAAAACAACAGAGAGCTACTAAACTGAAGGAGGGAAAACATGTCCAACAACTCCAATCTTTTTCTTTCCATCGGCAAACCAATCAAAGATGAATATGGCCGAACAGTCGGAAAAGTTGCCTCTTTTGCATTGACCCCAAGCGGGAAATTCGACGGTGTATTTATCGAGTCAAATGACGGAAAATTCGTAAAGCAGTCAATGGAACACCTAAAATTCAACGGTGCCGAAGTTACATTCACCTCAACGCTTAAGTCACAAGCAAGCGTTCTCTGCGATCAGATACCACTCATATGGCGTAAGAACCAAGCTCTAAAGGACTTGGCTGAGAAAAGAAAGATCTCTCCAGACCTTTACCAGGAACTCCGTAACAACTTTGACGCCGTTCTGAATCAGCTGAAGAAAGACGCACAGGTCCTCTCAGACGAAGCCAACAAAGAAATTGCCCGTTGCAACGCTGAGATCAAAACTCTGGGCTATGCTGTTGTTAACCTTGAGCTGGAGCATGAAATAGGACAAGTCGACGACCAAGCCTACCAGTCTGCCTTCACACTGCTTCAAGAAAACCTCAAACGTGCCAACACAGAAAAGAGCGCTATTGAACTTACCCAAAGCAAGCTCTCAAACATAATGCTAGGCGATTCGTCGAAACTTGAGCAAAAAACCATCATCACCTCTATTGAGCCAACCACCCAAGAGACCCCTAACGAAACAGCTAACGAGGCGGATAACGAAACGATTACCGACGAAAACGTCAACGAAACCCCTAAAGAACCCCTCGAAGAATTAACTGCTGAAAAAACTAACGAAGCCCCAGAAGAGACACCTGAAGAGGCATCTGAACTTCCAGAGCCTCCAGTGGTCGTCTACGTGAAAGAAGTCGGAAAGGCTGGAATATAGTCTAAAAGAGGGAAGTGGCGGCGGAGGGAAAAAGCATCAAAGGTATAACACGTTCAAACCCTCCACCGATACGCGAAGTCGCTTCAAAATCGATATACACGCTTAGGATTCAGCAGAACAAGCTGGAACAGGCGAGCTACAGGTTAAAGGAAAGAGATAGGATACTTTTTGAGTCCTGTACTGGTGCTTTGAAGAAGAAAAACAAAGAAAGAGCCGCGATGTGCGCGAATGAAATCGCTGAAGTTAGAAAACTGCTAAAGTTTCTTTACAGTGTGCAGCTGGCTATCGAACGTGTGGTTCTTCGGTTGGAGACGTTGAAGGAGCTTAGTGACATCGTTATTGACTTGAAACCTGCTTTGAAGCTTCTCCAAAACGTTTCATCGGATCTGTTTCAGGTTTTGCCCGATGTCTCCAGTGAGTTGAACAACGTTAACGACGCCATACGTGAAACGCTGTGCGCGACCAAGATTTCAGCTGACGAGTCTTTGATTCCTGTTGGCAAAAAGACGGCAGGCGGCGAAGAAGTTTTGAATGAAGTTTCCAGTTTTCTGGAGCAGAAACTTTCCGAAACTCTTCCCGAGCCACCCGCAACTTCTATCCCATCCGAAGAAGAAGCAGCGCCGCTAAGGGAACTTGTTGCTCTGTCAGCCAGTTCCTCTCAAGTGGTCGGAAGCAAAACCAGTGCAGATTTCGGCATGGATGCGTCAAAAACCCTGTTTTCTTATAAAAAATCTGAGATTAAGGAAATCTCGTTTTCGGTTGAGAAGCCCTCTATTGAGGATATGCTTCTCGAATATGTGCGAAAGTGTAACGGTGAAATAGATTTAACCCGTTGTTCGAGTGATTTGAAAACTTCAAACGAGGAAATTGAGAAAGCCCTTGATAGTTTGGGAACTCAAGGGAAAATAAAAATCGAGTTAAAATCGCCTGAATAAATAATGGTGCTAAAACCATGAGTGCTTCAAGTGAGCTTGAAAAAGCCGCAACGGCTTACGCGTTAGACGCGGTGAAAATGGACAAGGCAGGGCAGAAAGGCAGAGCTATAACTCTGTACCAGAAAGCCATCGAGAGTCTACTGCAGCTTGTTCAGCTTTATCCTGAGTACGGTTTGAACAAGGTTTATGTTCAGAGGGCAATTGCCTACCAGGAAAGAATCAAAGTATTGCAAGGCTCAGTTTCGCCTCGTGAAATGCAGATTGAGTCTAACAATGGCGGAGATGGTGGTGAAACAGCCACTGGACAGCCTGTTGGAACGGAGCTTGTGGTGACTGAAAAGCCTAAGGTGAACTGGGCGGAAGTTGTGGGTTTGGACACGGCTAAAAAAGCCGTTAAAGAGGCTATTGTGTATCCTGTGCAGAGACCTGACTTGTTTCCGCTGGGTTGGCCTAGAGGCATTTTGCTTTTTGGTCCTCCTGGATGCGGGAAAACTTTGCTTGCTGCCGCGGTTGCCACGGAGATTGATGCCAACTTTTACTCGATTGATGCGGCTTCGATTATGTCTAAGTGGCTGGGTGAGGCTGAGCAGAATGTTTCGAAGCTTTTTGGTTCCGCTCGGAAATCGTCGAATGAAGGTAAGCCTGCTATTGTTTTCGTGGATGAGCTTGAATCCCTGATGGGAGCGCATTCCAACGAGGTTGGCGGTGAAATTCGTGTGCGTAACCAGTTTTTGAAGGAGATGGATGGCATTGTTGACAAGGGCAAGAACCTTCATGTTTACGTTATCGGCGCTACGAATAAGCCGTGGGATTTGGACTGGGCTTTCATACGCAGGTTCCAGAAGAGGATTCTTGTTCCGCTGCCGGATCATCACACGCGTTTGATGATGCTTAAGCTTTACACGGCTAATCTGGGGATTGCCCCGGATGTGGATTTGCATGAGCTTGCGCGGCTTTCTGAAGGCTTTTCGGGAAGCGACATACGCGATGTGTGCCAGTCAGCGCAGCTGAAGCTTATCGGTGAGTTCTTTGAGTCTGGCAAAGCCATGGACAAAGAAGCTAAGCCTAGGTCGATAACCATGAGTGATTTCAGGCAGATACTGGAAGAGCGGAAACCAAGCGTTTCGCTGGATATGCTGTCGCTGTACAACAGGTGGTTTGAGGCTTTCAAAGCCTTATAGGAATGGAGGGGAAACGTAAAAGACTTTGAAAACGCGTTGGGTGGAAAGGTTTGGAGAATCATTTTTTAGCACGCTCTCCCTTCTCCCCCTCAAATTATCTCCAAGCCCCACAACCCAACAACGCGTTTTTATTTTTTTAGTAGGGTTTTTTGGATTATGTTTGTGAGTTTTTCTGTGTTTTTTGTGGCATCTGTGTATGTTATGCGGGTGTTCTTGGGGTTGTGGGGTCCTGTGAACGCGATGATTGGGTTGTAGGTTTCCTGTGCTTTCTCGGCTTCGGTTTGGTTTTTTGTGACGGCGATTTTGGGGATGTTTTGGTTTTGGGCGACTCTTTTTT
>Ga0307426_1000722_pt1 | contig 22368 bp, 19 predicted proteins | sample SalMarWE160340MG_FD_202165 | JGI IMG/M metagenome (GOLD analysis project Ga0307426, IMG submission 202165) | Salt marsh sediment microbial communities from the Plum Island Ecosystem LTER, Massachusetts, United States - WE1603-40 | ecosystem: Environmental > Aquatic > Marine > Intertidal zone >...
ATCTTCAACATCCAGTTCGAGTTTACCCATTTCGACTACGGGGGCGAGCACTACCTGAAAACCGGAGAGGTGCTCCCCGCTGACGCGCTGCAGACCCTCAAGGGCTTCCAGGCCATCTATTTGGGCGCGATCGGCCATCCGGAGGTGAAACCGGGAGTTTTAGAGCAGGGAATCCTCCTGTCCCTTCGCTTCGGATTGGATCAATACATCAACCTCCGGCCGGTGAAGCTCTATCCGAACGTGGAGACTCCCCTGGCCAACAAGGGACCGGAGGAGATCGACTTCGTGGTCGTCCGGGAGAACACCGAAGGTCTGTACGCCGGCATCGGCGGCTTTCTGAAAAAAGGCACCCCCGATGAGGTGGCTATCCAGGAGATGATCAACACCCGCAAGGGCGTGGAGCGCTGCATCCGCTACGCCTTCGAGTACACCCGCAAGCGAAACAGGGGCAAAAAACTCACCCTCTGTGCAAAGACCAACGTTCTGACCTATGCACACGACCTGTGGATGCGCACATTCACCGAGGTCGCGGAAGAGTACCCGGACATCCAGACCGACTACGCCCACGTGGATGCCACCACCATGTGGATGGTGAAAAATCCCGAGTGGTTCGACGTCATCGTAACCACGAACATGTTCGGAGATATCATCACCGACCTGGGTGCAATGATCCAGGGCGGGATGGGTGTGGCCGCCGGGGCCAATATCAACCCCGAGGGTGTATCGATGTTCGAGCCGATCGGCGGCTCGGCTCCCAAGTACACGGGGAAGGGCATCATCAACCCCGTAGCCGCGATCCTGGCCGTGCACATGATGCTCCAGGATCTGGGGGAAGATCGTGCCGCGGACGCACTGGAACGCTCCGTGGTCGCGGCTATCTCCAAGATGAAGAGCATGAATGCCGGGCAGATGGGTTTCTCGACCTCGGAGATCGGCGACCTGGTGGCCGAGGGGCTGAAGTAGGCCTGATCCATGGAAGCGGAGCGCATCGCCAAGGCGGTCTACGTCGGGGTAATCGGCGGGCGGCGCTGCAGCAACGAAATCGCCGAACTGGCCTTCCAGGTGGGCAGCGGCATCGCAGAGGAGGGCTGGATCCTGGTCTGCGGCGGGATGAGCGGCGTCATGGAGCAGGCCTGCCGTGGAGCCCGGTCCCGAAACGGGGTAACCCTCGGCATTCTTCCGGGAAGCTCCCGCGACAGCGGCAATCCCTACCTCAGCTGTTCCGTGGTCACGGGCCTCGGTGAGGCCCGAAACGTCCTGGTGGTGAAGAGCAGCCAGGCGATCATCGCCATCGACGGATCCTACGGTACCCTCTCGGAGATCGCTCTGGCCAACGCCGCGGGTATTCCCGTGGTGGGCCTGCGATCCTGGCAGGTGCGGAAACTGTTCAGCCGGGAGGTCGACAGCCCGGCCGAGGCAATAAGGGCCATTAAATCTCTTATAATTGAGTCATTTTGATCCAACATTGATACCATTCTGACCCACTGTGTTAAAATGACACTCAGAACGAACGCCAGGGCTGTGCTGTGCGCCGGGCAACGGAACCGAACCCGTTCGTAATTTTTTTCAATACATAGAATTATCGCACAAAAGGCCCGCCCGTGTGAGTTTGGCACAAAATATGCACTATTATTAATGTTGAAAAAAATACAGGAGGTTCAAGATGAAAGGACTTATCCGATACACTCGACCGAACAATCTGTTTGATTGGGACGGACTTTTGGACAACTTCTTCACCGACACGCCCGTTTGGAACACCCGGACCCCCGCGGTGGATGTGCGTGAGGCGGAGGATGAGTATCTGATGGAAGCAGAGCTTCCAGGACTCACGGACAAGGACATCGAGCTGAACGTGGAGGACAACATTCTCACCATCTCCTCGAAGAAGGAGGAGAGCAGGGAAGAGAAGAAGGACGGATATCTGATCCGTGAGCGGCGCAACCATGAGTTTGCTCGGACCTTCGTCCTGCCCAAAGATGCGGATCGGGAGAAGATCAAGGGGGAGTTCAAGAACGGACTGCTCGTTGTAACTATCCCGAAGAAGCCCGAGGCCAAGCCTCGCAAGATCGATGTGAAGAGCAACTAAGCATCAAACAGAACAACGGGCCGCCCTGAGCGTAAGCGGGGCGGCCCTTTTTTTACCCCGTAGTAGCCCTCAGAGCGGAGAGCAGCATTTCAAACTCCTCCCGGCAATCCATACACATCTCCAGGTGATGCTTCACCCGGGGAAGAAGGACTCCCGGATCCTCCCCGCGCAGCAGCATATCGGCGTACTCGTCGAGCAGACGGTAGGCCTCCTCACAGGCAATTTCGATATCCGCCGTAGCATCGACCATATGGATCATGCCCTTCAGGCGCGCCACTTCTTTCGCGGTCCGCCGCGCGCGAGGAGAGAACATGAGTTTGAAAAGCATTCCGAGTTTCATCCAGCCCCTTGATGAACCGTTCATCCGAAATCTTACCCCTATCCCATACTCTCCAGGATATCCTGAGGGTTCATTCCCTCCCGAGCCAGTCGACGCTTCAGGCGCACCCGGCCGTCATGGATCACCTTGTACAGGGCGTTGCGGTTGGTATCCATCCGACGGGCAACCTCTTCCAGAGGCATACCCCCGAAGGCGATCGCGGCAATAGCCCTGCGCTGCTTTTCGGTCAGCTCCTCCATCATGATCCGCTTCATCCAGGCCAGCAGATCGGTACGCTCCGCCTCGGTCTCCGGCCCGGCTTCATCCGAACTCATCATGGACTCGGCTCCGTCTTCGGCAACCAGCTTATCCAGGGACACGTCCTGCCAGCGTTTTCTCCGCAGCTCGGTCAGAGCAACCCGCACGGCGATCTTGTGAGCCCAGGTGGTGAAGCGGCTGCGCCCTTCGAAGCTGTCTAGATTGTCGAGGATGCGTAGCAGAGCCTCCTGGCAGAAATCCTCGGCCAGGGCTTCGAAATCCCTGCCCGCCGTACGCCGCCAGCCCCGCAGGGCGTAGCTCAACCCCCTCACCAGCAGGGTTCGCAGCTCCGCCAGCGCCCGCTCCCGCTCCGGTCCGGGTGATTTCAGTGCATTCAGCCACTCGTGATTGCTGCGTTTCTCCATCCGCAAATGATTCTACCAGACGGGAATTCCCCGATCAACCCCGCGGGCTGTACCTTATAGGTCAAACCTGCCGGTTCAATCCTCCGGATTGAGCACGACCCGGACGTAGCTGGTAGGATCCAGAGTTTCCACCGCCATCCTCTGCAGCGTGTCCACGGATATACTCTCCAGACGTGCATCGAAGTCCAGCAGAACCCGGGGATCCAGCTCGTTCATATAGGCCAGCTGCAGGATGCCGAGCCAGTAATCATTGGTCTTGAGATTCTGCTCGTGCTCCCGGCGCAGGATCTCCTTGACCTTGTCCACATCCTTCTGGGGCGGTCCCTGTTCACGGAGCTTGCGGATCTGCTGGAATACCAAATCGGTCAGGGTCTGTACCTGGTCCGGAGCGCAGCCGAACCCCACGTAGACGAAGTACTCTTCATCCGGATAGTGGTTCAGCTCGGCGTCCACCCCAACATCGTAGGATCCGCCGGCCTCCTCCCGCACGTTCTCCCGCAGGATGATATCCAGCGCCTGTTTCAGGGCTTCCAGCTGAAGCCGGCTGCGCAGGGACCAGTCGGTACTGCCCCCGAAGACGAGCTCCACACGGCTCTGTGGTTCCAGCCCCTTGTCAACCTCCCGTTCCACGATACCCGTCGGGGGATCCATCTCCACGTCCCGCCAGGTCTCGACCCTTCCGGTTGAAGGGAGGGAGCCCAGATATCTGACCAGCAGGGGCTCCACTTCAGAGGGCTGGAAATTGCCCACGAAGACGAAGGTGAAATCCCCGGCGTCGGCGAAGCGCTCCCGGTACACCCGCAGGGACTCGTCCAGATCCATCTCCTCCAGAACCTCATCGGTCCAGGGACGGGAACGAAAGTGATCCTGGAACATCGCCGATCGCACCGTGTCCCAGAAGATCGTTATGGGAGAGGATTCCCGGTTCTCCACCCTCGCCAGCAGCCCCTGTCTGTAAGCCTGGTAGGACTGTTCGTCCCGCCGCGGTTCGGTGAAGTAAAGGTAGATCAGCTGCAGCATGGTCTCCATGTCCTGAGGACGGGTGCTGCCCCTCATCCCCTCGTACAACTCGCCGATCCAGGGGTCCACGGACACGACCTTACCGGCGAGTTTCTTGTGCAGGGAGATGGCGTCGAAACCGTCCAATCCGCCCTCATCCACTATGCTGGCGGCTGTTACAGCCGCCACATACTGTTCATCCGGCACCAGGGAATTCCCGCCGGGGCTGAAGGCGCTGAAGAGGATCTCCTCCTCCTTGAAATCCGTGGGCTTGAGCAGGACCCGCACCCCGTTGGACAGGAGCAGCTCCTCCAATCCGAGCTCGGGAAACGACCGTCTGTCCCTGACCCGGCCGCCCTCCAGCTGAACGGCGAACAGGGGCTGATCCAGAACCCGGTCCCGGTACGGCGGGATCTCCTTTCCCGCCAGCGAGGCGAACAGAGCTTGCACGGCCTCCTCCGTCGGTACGGCGGCGGCCTCGGATTCGGGGGCGTTTACCAGAACGACCCGGTTGTCCTCTCTGAGGAGCTCCGAAGCCAGGCCGTTGACCTCCTCCAGGGTGATTTCAGGGACGAAGGCCTGGAACAGGCGGTACTCGAACTCGATATCCGGAATCGGTTCCCCCTCCAGATAGTTTCCGGCCAAGCTGTCCGCCAGCGTCTCGGACTCGATGTTGTCCCGATCCCTGTAGACCTGCTCGATCCAGGTCAGATAACGCTCCTTGGTGCGCTCCAGCTCCGAGGGGGTGAATCCGTGGCGGCGCAGGCGCTCGGTCTCCGTGAGCAGCACGTCCAGGGCCTCGCTGATCCGCGCATCCCGCACCCGGGCGGCCAGCACATAGGCCTCCATGGAACGCACGAACCTGGTCGAGAAGGACCCGGCCCCGATGAAGGGGGCGTCCGCTTGCTTGGCCAGTTCCTGAAAGCGTTCGTTCAGCATTCCATTATACATCGATTCCACCAATTGCCGGCGGTAATCAGCCACGGTATTTTCAGGCTGCGGCTCGGTCTTCACGAAGAGACTGACCCGGGTCGAGGTAGCCTCCGGATCCGTGGCCGGGGCGTAGAGGGTCCCCGGATGCTCCGGCACAGGGTAGACCACCCGCTCCCGCGGCTGGTCGACGGGCTTCAGGTTGCCGAAGTGGCTGATAATGGTCTGCTCGACCCACTGGGCATCGAAATCGCCCACCGCGATGACCGCTATCAGGTCGGGACGGTACCAGTCGGTGTAGAAGCGCCGTAAGGTCTGCACCGGGGCGGTCCGGATGATTTCGAGGTCCCCAATGGGCTTTCGCTCCACGTAGCGGGACTTATATAGAAGGATCGGATACTGCTCGTCCCGCATGCGCGCCTCCGCACCCCGGCGCAGCCGCCACTCCTCCACGATGACCGGACGCTCCTTCTCCACTTCCTCCGGATCCATAGTGATCAGGTGGGCCCAATCCTCCAGGATCTTCACGGCGGTGTCCATCACCTGCGGATCGTCGGTCGGGACCTGCAGCTTGTACACGGTCTCGTCGTAGTTCGTGTAGGCGTTGACCTCAGGACCGAAGGGCATGCCGATGGATTCCATGTAGTCCACGATCTCCTGCTTCTCGAAGCGCTCTGTGCCGTTGAAGGCCATGTGCTCGAGAAAATGGGCAAGACCGAGCTGATCCTCATCCTCCAGCACGCTGCCTGCATTCACCACCAGGCGCAGCTCCGCCCGGTTCTCCGGTTCGCTGTTGGGACGCACGTAGTAGGTCAATCCGTTCTCCAATCGACCCAGGCGCACCTGCGGATCGACGGGGATTTCGGTCTCCAGGGATAACTCCCCGGACAGCTGCGCGGATGACTCAGCGGCAGGTGTTTGGGCTGCTGCGGCAGGCTGCTGGTCGACTGTGGTTGTGGGCTGATCTGCCACGGGCTGGTCCGCCGGCACAGCCGGCTGTCCGGCGCAGCCCGAGAGAACCCAGAGTAGAATACCCAAAACTATTAAAAGGCTCGCTCCAACGAGCCGGGATTTCCCGTGAATGTTTCGTACCATGCACGCACCTCCTGTTTAAAAAAATAAACTGAATTTCCGGCGGGGAATCAAGGAAAAACCAGCGATCTTGACGCAGGTAGCTCTGGCCACTACCCTTCAGCTATGGACGAAGCCGAAATTCTACGCCAAGAGCTAGAACACTACAGAAGCGAGAAGGACCGGATCCGCAAGGTCATCGGGCAAATCGGGGGCGCCACCTCCAAACGGCAAGATCGGGTGATCAACATCATCTTTTTGGTGGTGGTCGTGGGCCTCTTTATCTTCGATATCCTGCGGGAGGTAACGGGCCTGGCCCTGCCCACGATTCCCCGCTTCATGTCGATGGAGTTGGCCCTGCTGCTGGTTTCCCTCAAGATCATCTGGATGATCCATCGCCAGTCCAAGGTGGATCATTTCCAGTTCTGGGTCCTCAATTCGATCGAGTTTCAGATCAACATAATGAGCAAACGTCTCAAGGATCTGGAGGAGCAGACCAAGCCGAAAGAATAGGGCTGCTACAACCTCGATCTGTCCGCGAGGGCCTGAGCCTTCAAACACAGCTCCGCCGCTTTGAAGGCATGGGCCTGGGTCATCGCCCGTTCGGTCCGGTCGAGACAATCCCGGATCAGCCGGCCGAAAAAAGGGAACCCCACCTTTCCCTTCAGCGATAGGTGCCGCTCCCCGTCCGCGTTCACCAGGAACAGGTGATCCCCGGCCGATTCCGCAGCCAGGTTCACATACTTTCTCAACTCGATCGTTCCCTCGGTCCCCAGGATGAAGGTTCGGCCGTCCCCCCAGGTGCTCAGGCCCTCCGGGGTAAACCAGTCCACCCGGAAGTAGCTGCCGGCGCCGTTGTCCCCGACCAGACTCGCCTCCCCGAAGTCCTCGAACTCCGGATAGCGGGGATGGGCGTGGTTGGCCGTCCGGGCATGGAGCACCTCGGCGTCGGCGGCAGCGCTGAAGAAAAGGAACTGCTCTATCTGGTGGCTGCCGATATCGCAGAGAATACCGCCGTAGTGCTTCTTGCGGAAAAACCAGGAAGGCCGTCCCGAGGCATTCAGGCGGTGCGGGCCCAGCCCGAGCACCTGCAGCACCCTGCCGATCGCTCCTTCGGCGATCAACCGGCCGGCAAAGACCGCACACTCCACGTGAAGCCGCTCGCTGTAGTAAACCATGTATTTTCGGCCGGTTTCTTCGACCTTGCGACGGGCCGCTTCCAGCTGTTCCATCCGGGTAAACGGGGCCTTGTCCGTGAAGTAATCCTTCCCGTGCTCCATCACTTTGAAGCCCAGGGCGGCCCGACGATCCGGGACATCCGCCGCGGCGACCAGGCTGATCCGCCGGTCGGTGAGAATCTGATCTTCCGAATCTGCGACCTCGACTTCGGGAAAATGCCGGACGAAGGACTTCACCTTGTCTGAATCGGGGTCGTACACCCGGCGCAATTCCGCCCCGGCCTCGATCAAGCCGGCACACATACCGTAGATATGGGCGTGGTTGAGATGCATCGCTGCGAATAGGAACTCTCCCTCTTTCACCACCGGCCTGGGTTTGCCGTCGGGAACATAGCTGAAACCATCCGCCTTTCGTTTCAAAGGGCTTCCCTCTGGAGCAGATCATCGACCCGCACCGGAGCTCCGGAAGCCATACTCCGGTTGGCGGCGATGCCGGTGAGAACCGCCAGCGCGCCTGCGCGGTGGTCCGCCGCCCTGGACAGAGGATCCGCCTCTCCTCCCCTGAAAAGATCCTCCAGCAGACGCCGGTCCCCGCCACCGTGCCCGCCCTCGGAGCTCTGCTCCACGGGTATGGATACGGGTTGTTTCCAGTGCGGTCTCAATAGAATTTTCACGGGTTCCTGGATGGTCATACCCTGATTGATGTCTTTCAGGGATCCGGAAACGTACGACTTTTCGGCAACTTCATACTCCAGACGTCCCTCAGTGCCGTTGAAACTGATGCGAAAACCTTCGCAGGGGGAGTAGGCGGTCAGATGGTAGCTCATAGTCACCCCGTTTCTGAACTTCACCAGCACCGCCATATCATCCTCGATCGAGATGTAGTGCCCGAAGACGCTCTCGTCCCGCCGGTAGCCGTCCTCCCCCTCGGCATCCAGATACATCCCCTTCAGCTCCGGATCCGACAGCAGATCGAGGGCGAAGGGATCACCGAGGGCATTGGGATGACCGGTGGCCCGGTCGTAGAAGGCGGTCAAACCCCGGGCTTCGGCATTGGAGCGCCCGTAAAACACCAGATCCCCCATCCCAAACACCAACTCCGGTGCGCTGTCCAGCCACCAATTTACCAGATCGAAGTGATGGCTGGCTTTGTGGACCAGCAGGCCTCCCGAGTTGCGCTTGTCCCGGTGCCAGCGGCGGAAATAGTCGGCTCCATGCACGGTGTCCAGAAACCACTCGAAGTGCACCGACTTTATCTCCCCCACCGCACCTTCCTTGAGCAGCTGCTTGATCCTGCTGTTTCGGGGAGCGTAGCGGTAGTTGAAGGTGACCCTCAGGGTTCCGCCCGTACGCTCCAGAGCGGAGAAGATCGCCCGGCACTTCCCCTCGTCTACGGTCAGGGGTTTCTCGGTGATCACATCACATCCGGCCTCCAGGGCTCTGATGATAAAATGGTGGTGGGTTCGATCTATCGTGGTGACGATAACAGTGTTCACCTTGCCTTCAGCGATCATCTGCTCGAACCGATCCGGTTTGTAGGTCGGAACGGGATCGATCCCGTAGGTTTCACGAAAACGACGGTTGGCATAATCCATCCGTACCTGGTTGAGATCGCAGATCGCCGCCAGACGGCCGCAATCGCTGAAACTCCCCAGCAGGGCATCGGAATAGAGATACGATCGGGAACCGATCCCGACGATCGCATAGCTTTTCATGGTCTCATAGTACCCACAGGGAGAGAGGAAAATCTACACGCAGATCGGTCTCCCGGCCCAGGACACCGGTTTTCTATACATAGGAGACCGCTTTTTTGTCTGCCGGTTATCGGGGATATCGTGGGATAATCGAGATGCGACCGGTCATTATCTATCCTACGTTAAGGAAAAACCAAGGAGGTTTTATGAAAAAACTAATGGTGATCAGCATCCTGATCCTCGCCCTCTGCACCCAGTTTGTTCTGGCTGGAGGGCAGGGGGGGGAATCCCCTTCCGTTATGACGGGACCGGTGACCCTGAGGATCCTCTGGTGGGGCGGTCAGGCAAGGCACGACAAGACCCTGAAGGTGCTGGACATGTACCAGCAGGGCAACCCCAACATCAAGATCGAACCCACCTACCTGGGCTGGGGCGAGTACTGGGACAAGGTGGCCGTATACGCTGCGGCTGAAGATCTTCCCGACATATTCCAGAACGTCATCGAGCGCATGCCCCAGTTGAACGAGAAAAATCTCATGGCGGATCTGTCGGCCATCAAGAGCTTCAGCACCGATGGAATCGACAAGAGCGCGGTCAGCATCGGCAACTTCGACGGTAAGCTGATCGGCATAAACCTGGGGGTGAACGCCCTGACCATGGGGTACAACGACGGCTACTTCGACAAGGCCGGGGTCGCCTATCCGGGGCTGGATTGGACCTGGGACGACATGAGAGCGGCCAGCGTGAAGATCAAAAACGCCGCCGGTGTCTTCGGCGTGGACGGCCTGGGCACAGACAACGACATGCTCTACTACCTGCGCACCCAGGGCGCCGAGTGGTTCAACAAGGAGCTCAACGGTCCCGGCTGGAGCAACGATAAGATTATGGTCGATTTCCTGAAGATGTGTCTAGATTTCCAGGACAACGGTCTGGTGCCGCCGGTGGAGGTTGTCATCGAGTTCTACTCCAACGAGGAGAACACCCCCTTCGCCAGGGATGAGTCGGCCATGAAAATCATGTGGTCCAACAAGGTCGTCTCGGTCTACAAGACACGCCAGGCGGTGACTAAGCTTTCCATCCTTCCCGGACCCAACAACGAGAAGGGGATGTACCTGAGGCCGTCGATGTTCTTCTCCGTGGCCCAGACCTCGAAGCTCAAGGAGCAGGCCGGGGAGTTCTTGAACTACTTCCTCAAAGATATCGAGGCCAACAAGGTATTGGCCGCCGACAGAGGCGTTCCCGTGGCCCAGAGCGTGCGGGAGGCATTGAAACAGACGGCTGATCCGCAGAACGCCGAGATCTACGACTACATATCCTTTGTGGGACAGCATTCCAGCGACATGTCCACGCGGTTCCCCACGGCGGAACGGGAGGTCAGGGATCTGTACCAGAACAACTACTTCCAGCGAGTCATGTACAAACAGATGACACCGGAAGCGGCCGTCAAGGAGTTCAGGGAGCAAATGACAGTCATTCTCAATCAGTAGCTCCAGGAATATCGGTAAGAACAGGGGTCGCCAGGTTTTGTGGTTCAACAGCTACAGACCCGAAGCGGCCCCTCGCTTTTCCAGCCGGCGCGAGGCTGGACACGGATCGGCTGCAAAAGGCAGGATGAAGGCATGAGAAACACAAGAGGCTACAATCCCAAGAGCGCGATCGCCGGGTATCTGTTCATCTCCCCCTGGTTGATCGGCTTCCTCTGCTTCACGATCATCCCGATCCTGGCCTCCCTATACATCTCCTTCACCAAGTACGACCTGATTTCCTCTCCGGTTTGGGTGGGGATTAAGAACTTCCAACGCCTGTTTTTCCAGGATCCCCGCTATCGGAAATCCCTGGGCATCACCTTCGTGTACGTGGTCACCGCCGTGCCCCTGCGACTCGTATTTGCCCTGTTCATCGCTATGATCCTCTGCCAGAAGCGCCGTCTGCTGGGACTCTACCGTCTGGTCTACTACCTGCCCTCGATCATCGGGGGAAGCGTGGCCATCGCCCTGGTGTGGAGGATGTTCTTCGGCTCCGGCGGCCCGATCAGCCTTGCGGCGGCCGGCCTGGGGATCAAAAAAACGGTCTCTCTGATCGGCAATCCCAGGACGGCTCTGGCCACGATCATCGCCCTCTACATCTGGCAGTTCGGATCCTCCATGCTCATCTTTCTGGCCGGGCTCAAGAACATCCCCGAGAGCTTTTACGAGGCGGCCGTGGTCGACGGCGCCGGCTCCCTGGTGAAGTTCTTCCGAATCACCCTGCCCCTGCTGTCCCCCGTGATCCTGTTCAACCTGATCATGCAGACGATCCATGGATTTCTGATGTTCACCCAGGCCTGGATAATCACCCGGGGAGGCCCGATGGACTCGACCCTCGTATACGTGGTGTACATGTTCCTCAGAGCGTTCCAGTTCTACGACATGGGAGCCGCCTCGGCCATGGCCTGGATCCTGCTGCTGATCATCGGTTTCTTCACGATGATCATCTTCGCCACCTCCCGGCGCTGGGTCTACTACGAATCCAAAGTGGGGATCTGAAGATGATGGTGAGCTCCAGGAAGTATCTGAACGCCGCCGTGTACCACCTCATCTGCATGATCCTGGTGGTGATCATGATCTATCCGGTGCTGTGGATGATCATGAGCTCATTCAAGACCCAGTCGGGAATATTCCGCGGCAACCTGTCCCTGATTCCCGACGAGTGGCGCTTCGCCAACTACGTGGAGGGCTGGCAGGGTTTCGGGAACCACACCTTCGGCATCTTCTTTTCGAACTCCTTCATCATCGCCATCACCTCTACCCTGGGCACGATGACCTCCGCGGCTCTGGTTTCCTACGGCTTCGCCCGGATTCGCTTTCCCGGCGCCAGGTTTCTGTTCGGCTGTATGATCGCCACCCTGATGCTGCCCTACCAGATCATCATGATCCCCCAGTACCTGATCCTGCACCGGATACACTGGGTCAATACCTTCCTGCCGATGATCGTGCCCTGGAGCCTGGGCAATCCCTTCTTCATCTTTCTGATGATCCAGTTCGTGCGCACGATTCCTTTCGAGCTGGACGAATCGGCCCTGATCGACGGCTGCACGAAGTTCGGAATTTTTTATCGTATCATCCTGCCTTTGTGCAAGCCGGCCCTGGTCACCGTGGCCATCTTTTCGTTCTACTGGCGCTGGCAGGACTTTATCCAGCCGGTGATCTACTTGAGCAAACCGAGACTGTACACCGTTTCGGTGGCGCTGCGCCTGTTCGCCGATCCAACTTCGGTCACGAACTGGGGGGCGATGTTCGCCATGGCGTCCCTCTCCATCCTGCCGGTGATGATCGTTTTTTTCATACTGCAGAAATACATCGTGGAAGGCATCAGCACGACCGGTCTGAAGGGATGAGGAGGATGAGCAGCCATTCTTGTGAGCTCAGCTTGCTCGTGATATTCATGATATAATCGAAACGTCATGAGACCCGCCGGTTTCAGCATTCGGGTGAAGATGCTCATCACCTTCTGCCTGATCATCGCCACCGTGGTGGTGTTTAGCTATACGATGTTCTTCGTGTTCAGGAACCGGAACAACCGGCTGCTCTACAAGGCCTTTTCCGAGTCGCTGGGACTCATGGCCAGGAGCGTGGAAACGGAGTTGGGAAAGTTCGAGGACTTCTCCGCCAATCTGATGACCGATCCGTACGTGCAGGACAGGATAAACAGGATGAACGGGGAAAAAGATCCCGTGGCCTGGTTCGCTCTGGGCGAAGAGCTCAAGAGCAAGCTGATCGGTTCCTTCACCGTGCCCTACGTGGAGTGCATCTATGCGATCGACAATCGTGGCCGGGTGGTGAGCGTGCGCAACGACTACCCGAAGCTGGAGACCTTCGTATCTCCCGAGCAGCTGGAGCTTTTTTCCCGGTCGAAGCTCCCCTGGGAATGGATAGAAACGGACAGCGATACCGACACTCTGTACTACCTGCGCCGGATACGCCAGGTAGCCGGATTGAGCCTGGAACAAATGGGCGTTCTCTGTTTCGTGATCAGGAAGGAGCGCTTCACAAAGTGGGTTCTCGATTATCCGGTGGATTATCAGCTGGAGATAGGACTGTTCGGCGAACGGCAGCTGCTCTACGCCTCCAATGAGATCGTGAAACAGATCCCTCGTGCCGCCGGAAGCCTCACCGGATCCGGGTTCGAAATCCTCCGCGTCAACGAGGAACAGTACTTTGTCGTTTTCATCGGTTCCCCTTCCCAGACAGCCAAGTATCTGTGCGTAGTACCGTATAAGTCTCTTTTTCGTGATATTCAGCTGTTCAACACCGTCTTTCCCCTTTTCTGTGCCGGGATGTTCCTCCTGTTCCTGTTCGTAACCGTGAGATTCACCAGGGAGATCTCCAGACCGATCGTGCGCCTGGCGGAGGAAATGAAGAACATAGAGAGCGAAGATTTCACCCAGGCCAAGCTCAGCCTGAACGGCTACACCCGTAAGGACGAAATCGGCGTGCTCTACAGCGAGTTCACCCTAATGCTGGACAAGATCGAAAACCTGATCAATGACAATTACCGCAAGCAGCTGCTTATCAAAGACGCCCAGTACAAGACCCTGCAGGCTCAGATCAATCCGCACTTCCTCTACAACACCCTCGAATCGATCAACTGGATTGCCCAGCTGAACAATCAGGATCGGATAGCCGGCATGGTGCAAGCCTTGGGTGATCTGCTTCGTGTATCGATCAACGCCAAGAAGATCTTTCTCACCATGCAGGAGGAGGCGGAACTGCTCAGGCAGTACGTGCTGATACAGAAGATCCGCTACGAAGAGCGGCTGGATGTCACGATCGACCTGGAGGATTCCCTGAACGGCTACCTGATTCCCAAGCTGACCCTCCAGCCCTTCGTGGAGAACTCGATCAAATACGGCCTGGAGGCCTGTAGCGGCGTCTGCCATATAAACATCCGGAGCGAAGACCGGGACGGGCGTCTGGTCATCCATATCGGAGACAACGGTCCCGGCATGGAGGAGAACCTTGTACGGCGGATTCTGGCCGGAGAGGTGGAGGCCAGGGGATCGGGGATCGGGATTAAAAACATCCATGAACGGCTGAAGCAGTTCTACGGGGAGGAGTTCAGCCTGGATATCGATTCGAAGAGGGGGCGGGGAACCACGGTCACGATTGCTGTAGCCAAGCTGGAGCCCGTGGAAGCCGTGCCGGGCGGCATAGAGCCGCAACGGAGGTAGGTGCGTGTACAACGTCTTGCTGGTGGATGACGAGAGGATCATCCGGGAGGGTTTAGCCGGAAAAGTTCCCTGGAGCCGCTACGGCCTGGCTCTGTGCGCGCAGGCCGCCGACGGCGAGAAAGGCCTGGGGAAGATCCGCAGCGAAGACATCCATGTGGTCATCACCGACATCAAGATGCCGGGCATCGATGGGCTGGAGCTCATCCGCCGGGCACGGCAGATCAAACCGGATATTCGTTTCATAGTGCTGTCGGGATACGACGAATTCGAATTCGCCCAGACGGCGATGCAGTACGGAGTGCGTCACTATCTGCTCAAACCGACCAAGATGCGGGAGATCGACAAGATCCTCAAAGAGGTGTGCGCCGATCTTGCCCGCATGGAGGAGGAGCGCAGCTTCGTCGAGAAGATCAAGCAGAACATGAAACGAAACCTGCCCCTGATCAAGGAACAGTTTTTCCGCGACCTGATCATGCACAAGATGTACACCAGCCGTGAGATGAGCTCCTACCTGTCCTTTTTTGGGATCTCCCCGGAGTCGGTGCGTACGGTGACCCTGCTGCTGTTTGCCCCTGCGGGGGAACAGAGTTACGAAAGGCTCTTGACCCTGCAGCTCATCAGCCAGCGCTGCCTGGAGAACAGAGGACTCCTTCTGACTACGATCATCAAGGAAGCCCTGGTGGCGGTGGTCAGGGACGCGGAAACCGAAGAATTGCTTCAGAGGATCGAAGAGATCAAGAGCCGCTTCAGCCGCTTCGACGATTCCGCCGTAACCGTAGCGGTCAGCGGCAGCGCAGCGCTGGATGCGATCCACACCCTCTACAGAGAGGCCAGGAATCTGTTGAAGCACAGTTTTTACTACGGAGAGGACAGCATCATTACCCGGCAGGAGGCGTTAGAGGGAAGCGGAAGCTACAACCGCAGCGATCTGCACTATTACATAGAGGAAGCCTGCTTGGCAATCCAGTGCGGAAACGACCAGGATTACCGGAAAGCCATGGGGTGTTTCTGGTCGGAGTTGAGAACGCAGAAGCTGTCCCAGAAAAGCATTTGTGACGCGATCATCGATCTTCTGCTCACCGCTGCCCGTTATGACGGCTACGAGAGAGTGAATTACTATATCGACAACATCAAACGGATCGAGGAAACCCACACCCTCGAAGAGCTGGAGAAAATGATCGACAAGTGCTGCGGCGCCGTTGTCCGGTGGAACTTCGAACAGTTCAGCAGCAGGAAAAGCCGGCTGGTGGAAAAACTTAAAAGCGAGACTCGAGAGAATCTGGCCAGACCGGAACTAACGTTGAAATGGCTGGCCCAGACCCTGGTCTACGCCAACGTCGATTATCTGAGCAAGCTGTTCAAGCGGGAGACCGGAGAAACCTTCAAGCACTACCTCACCCGCCTGAGGGTGGAAGAGGCCAAGGATCTGCTGCAGCGGTCTCCCGGGGTACCCGTTGCCGAGGTGGCCAGACGGGCGGGATTCGGGGAGAATGCCCGCTACTTCTGTACGGTGTTCCGCAAGTACGTCGGGCAGCCGCCGGCGGAATACCGCCGTAGCGGCCAGTGGGTCTCCTGACTCGATATGTATCCGACTTTGATCATCGGTGTTCGCAACCGGGGCATGGCCTGGGCCGAGGCTGTCCAATCCCATCCCGATTTCGAGCTGACCGGGGTGGCGGATATCGATCCGGAGATCCTCCGGCTCAGATCCGAGGCGCTGAAGCTGCCGGAGGAACGACGCTACCTCGATTATCGCAAAGCCCTCGGCAGCGGGCGGTTCCAGGTGGTGATCGTCGTGACACCGAATCACCTCCACTACCGGATGGCCAAGGAGGCTCTGAACGCAGGTGTTCACTGCGTTCTGGAGAAGCCCTTCGCTGAAACGCTGACTCAGGCGGAGGAGCTCGTCGATCTGGCCGCGCGGGAGGCTTTAGCCCTGGTGATCGGACACAACTACCGTTTCAAGGCGCCGTTCTTGGGCATTGCGGGGGTGGTTCGGGAAGGCAGGCTCGGCCCCCTGATCGGGGGGGAGATCAGTTTTCACCGCCATCGCCCTCCCCGCTTCGAACACGAGCGGCCGATGCGCTACCCCCTTCTGTTCCTGCAGGCAGTCCACCACCTCGACCTGTTGATCTCTTTCCTTCCCCGTCCCATCGAGGAGATACACTGCCGCCATTACCTGCCGCCGGGAAGTCCGTGGGATAGCCCCTCCGTCTGCCATCTTGTTCTAGGCTGCGCCGATGGAACCCTGTTGAGCTACCGGGGCAGCTACGAGTGCCGGGGTGAGCAGACCCCGTACAACGGCCTCTGGCGCCTGGAGTTCGAGCGGGGCGACCTTGTCCTGGACCAACAGGGAAAGCTCTGGCGGATCGAAGAGCAGGATCGTTGCTGTCTCTACGAACCGCAGGAAGGGGAGCGCAGCAGCGACGAGCTGCTGCTGGATACGGTGAGGCAGGCGATAGAGGAGGGAAAGAAAGCGCCCACCTCCGGCAGGAACAACCTGGCCACCCTACGCCTGCTGTTCGACGTGATCGCGGCCGGGGAAACGGGCGCAGCCGACAAGAACAACCAACCTTGACCCGCCGACGGGTCAGTGGCACCGCCAACCAGCCGGGGACCCCAGCACCCCTGGTGATTACAGCTCCACGTGCAATTTCAGCATCCCGGGCACTTAAAGAGATGCGTGCGAGTGGCGCACCGCCCCGGTCGGACACTGGCTGAAACAGGAGCGGCAGATCACGCACCTCTTCTCCCTGACCACCACCGAACGCTCACCCTGCATCTGAAATACCGCCCTGGGACAGACCTCAACGCAGCGCCGGCAACCGATGCAGGTCTGACCGTCCACCTTGACCCGCGGTTTCCTGCAGGGGATCAGGCTGTACTTGAGCAGGGGCGACCAGCCGCTGAACTCGGTGACCAGATAGGCGGCCCCGAGGCCCACGGTCAGGGCGTAGAGCAGAACATGCTCGGGAAACAGAGCCCTTGACAGCAGGCCGGCAGCCAGGAATGCCGCAGCGCCGTACAGCAGCGCCCACGGCCCGATCCGCTTTAACAGACGCCATGGAAAAACCAGGCCGTGGATGAGGGAGGCGAGGTACAGGAGGGGGAGGAGGACCGGCAGGTGATCCAGGCCGATGAAGTTGTAGACCAGCACCAGCAGGATCGTGAGGAGCAGGGGCGAACCCAGGGCCATCTCCAAACGGGCTTTCAAAGGGAAACGGGCTTCGCGAACCGCGGGGTCTGCAGGATTCTCCAAGTACGCGGCAAAGTCGCGGATGTACAGCGGACCGAAGCGGGCGCTGAATCCGGTCCGGGTTTCCAAGTTTTGCAGAGAAACCGAAGATGCGCACAGCTGGGGCAGGATCAGCCGGCGGTTCCGCACCCGTTCGGCGAGGTTCGTCCGGTCTACAGCCTGGATCACGGAATCAGTGGTGAAGTGTCCTGCCATGGAGGCGCACCATACGTTCACCCCCCGGCTGTCGCACACCAGCAGCCAGCAGTCGAAGTCCTTCACCGCCGAGCAAACGCGGCGTACCGTCAGATCGAAGTTCCCGGTCACCAGAACCGGGGAATCTGTCCCCGCCGAACCGATCCTGTACAAGCCAACAGGCTCGGGGTTGGGAAACAGGCGCAGCAGGGTCTCCGCAGCGCTCTTGAGCGGCCTCGGTCGCAAGTAACGCCCAGGCAAAGTGTCGCCGGAAGCAACCCGGAAATCGGGACCACCAGAGCGCAGGGTATCAAAGGTGATCAGAATCGGGAGGAGGGCTGCGGAGAGAACCAGGGTAATCCCGGCGGTGGGACGGGAAAATGGAAAAAAACCGTCGGCAAATGCCAGGGCAATAAGAGCGATCCCGAGAATCCGGATACAGAGGATCTTTCGCTGAAGGAGGGAACGAACCAGAACCAGGTCGACTGTGAAGACGGCGATTCCCGCCGCTATCAACCCATAGCTGCCGGCCATGAATAAAAGAGAGGGCGAGCTCAGCTCCGCCCCGCTGGAGGCAACCCAGCGCCCCGCCGACACCAGAGGCAATACCAAGAGGAGCGCCCCGGCTTTGACAAACCGGTGCTTCACGCCTGTCTTTTATCAGGGGTCTTACAGACCCAGCTCCGCCTTCAGGGTTGACAGAAGCGTTTTGTGATCGATCGGCTTCTGGAAGATCCCTGCCAGACCGAGGTCCTGTGCATCGATGTTGTAGCGCACCGCGTCTCCGACCGAGCTGAGCAGATAGATCGGGGCCGTGAATCCCGCCTCCTTGAGCTGGGTGGATACCTTGCTTCCCGCGTCCACGGTTTCCATCATCAGATCCAGGAGGATCGCATCCGGCTCGATTTTCCGGGCCGTCTTCAGCCCCTCCTCCCCCGTTGCGGCCTCACCTACGACAAAGCCGGCCGACTCCAGCACGATCCGGGTAGCCTTGCGGATATCCGGGTCGTCGTCAATAATGAGGATCGTTTTTCCGGTTTCAGCTGCCATGTTTTTCCCTCTCCACTGATCGATCAGGTTTTTTATGAACTCCAGAGCCTCGCTCTTGTTTTGCCGGGCCTTGTCGGTCAAACCTTCCGCGAACTCGAACGAGTACCCCCGGACGGCGACCAGCAGCGCCTCGGGGGCGTGCTGATAAGTGTCCTCGCAGATGGCCAGAACCGACTCCGGCCCGAGCGCATGGCTCGTAAACTCGATGCTTTTGGAGGCCTCGAGCCTCTTCACCTGAAAAGGCTCAGTTCCCCGAACCGCCGCATCGACGAATATCACTTTATCCGACTGCCCCAGGTCGGCCGCGTGTTCTATGGAAAGCTGGTAATCCGCTTCCAGGGTCAACCCGGGCAGGTGGAGCTGCTCGAGCTCCTGCACGATCTCCGGCCCCAGCCCGTCATCCTGCCGTCCAGGATTTCCGTACCCCAAGACCAGGATGACCGTATCTACTCCTTGACCCGCTCGTCGACCACCGACCCCTGCGCGTCCTCGATCTGGATGATCAGGGGCATCTGGCCCACGGCGTGGGTCGCGCAGCTCAGGCAGGGATCGTAGGCCCGGATGGCCACCTCCACGTGGTTGAGCAGTCCCTCCGTGATCTTCTGGCCCTCCAGCTCGTTTCTGGCCACCCACTGCACGGCCTGGTTCATCGGCTCGTTGTTGTTGGTCGTGGAGACGATCAGGTTGGCCATGGTGATCTGATCCGTGTCGTTGATGCGATAGTGGTGGAACAAGGTTCCCCGGGGCGCTTCGAGAATGGCAATGCCCTCGTTCCGGTGCTTGCCCTCGGTCACCAGATCCTTGCCCTGCAGGTCCTTGTCGTCCAGAAGCTCCTTGATCTTCTCGGCACAGTACAGAACTTCGATCAGCCGCGCCCAGTGATAGGCCAGGGAGGAGTTGTTCGGCTTGCCCTTGGTCAGGCTCATCATCTCCTGGCGCTCTTTCTCCGCCAGGGGCGAATCTATGAAATCGCAGTTGTTGATCCGGGCCAGCGGGCCGACCCGGTACCAGCCCTCCTCCATGCCCAGGCTCTTGATGAAGGGGAACTTCATGTAGCTCCAGGGACGAACCTCTTCGCGGATGTACTCGAGGTAGTCCTTGGGCTGGACCTGGTCGAAGATGATTTTGCCATCTGCGGCCTTGGCCCGCAAGACTCCGTCGTAGATATCCAGACAACCGTCTTTCCGCACCAGGCTGAGGTGGTTGGAGTCGAAGGCGGCGAAGTTGACAAGATAGTCGAGGTTCTCATGGAGAATCTTCTTGAACAGCTCCAGGCCGTCGATCGACCACTGCACCATCTGATCCGCGTCCTTCTTCAGGAAATCCCGCTCTTCGATGGTCAGGTTCTTGTTGATTCCCCCCGGAATCGCCCCGGTTCCGTGAATCTTCTTGCCCGCCGTGGCCTTGATCACCTCCTGGCCGTACTTGCGCATCAGGATGGCCATCTTGGCCAGGTCCGGATGCTTCTGGACCACACCGATCACGTTGCGGATCGCCGGGTCGGCATCAAAGCCGAAGAGGAAATCCGGTGAACAGAGGTGAAAGAAGTGCAGGGCATGGGACTGGAAGGTCTGGCCGAAGTGCATCAAGCGGCGCATCTTCTCCGCGGTAACGGGAATCTTGTCGGCCCCGACGATCACGTCCGTGGCTTTGGCAGCGCACAGATGGTGGCTCACCGGGCAGATCCCGCAGAGCCGCTGGATCAAAACCGGCATTTCCCAGTAGAAGCGCCCTTGGGCGAAGCGCTCGAAGCCGCGGAACTCGACGATGTGAAAACGGGCGTAGTCGACCTTGCCCTTCTCATCCATTCGGATGGTCACCTTCCCGTGTCCCTCGACCCGGGTCACGGGACTGATGACGATCTTCTTTCCTTTATCTTTTGTCGCAGTACTCATAGACACTCCCTTTAGTCCTTCTTCACGTACTCGTAGGGCAGCTCGATCGGCTTGCCCGTGAGCAGTGCCGAGAGGATCGCCCAGATCTGGTCCGCCGGAGGCGGACAGCCCGGCATGAAGTAATCCACCTTGACCACCTCGTGAACCGGGTAGACCTTGTTCATCAGGATCGGGATATCCGGGTCGTCGGGTATCCTGCCGCTGGGATTGACCACCGTGGGTCCGTTGAAGTAGGCCTCCTCCAGGCACTCCTTCAGAGGCACCATGTTTCGGTAGGCCGGGATGTTGCCCTGGATGGCGCACTCCCCGATGGAGATGAGGATCTTGCAGTGCTTTCTGAAGTCCCGGGCGACCTCGAGGTTTTCATCATTCGAGATTCCGCCCTCGATGATCCCCACATCCACCATGCCGGTGAACTCCTTCTTGTCATCGATGGGAGACTTGTCGAACTCCACCAGCTCGAGCAGGTCGAGCAGTCGCTCGTCGATATCCAGAATGGACATATGGCACCCGAAGCAGGATGTCAATGCGGTCGTTGCTACTGTCACTTTGGCCATCATCAACCTCTCTTTCCTTCGATCTCCGAACCGATCGGCTCTTTGTCATACTTGCGGGTTCCCACGGGCATCTTCCACCCTTCCCGCTTCCTCATCAGGCTGCCGGTCGGGCAGTAGCTGGCCGCCTTGTCCACGGCCTTGAGGTCCGTCTCCGACAGATCGTGGCGGGCGTCGATTGTCAGCCGCTTGTCGATCCCGCGGCCATCGAAGCCGAATACACGCTTGCCGTCTATCTCTTGAGAAGCCCGGACGCAGCGCCCGCAGAGGATGCAGCGGTTGCGGTCGATGTAGAAATCCGGGTGCTGGCCGTCCAGCTCCTTCTTGGGAAACAGGTACGGGTAGCTTGGAACCATCATCTGGAAACGGTAGGCCAGGGCCTGGAGCTCGCAGTTGCCGCTCTTCTCGCAGGCCGGACAGATGTGGTTGCCCTCCACGAAGAGCATTTCGATGATGTTCTTGCGCATCCCGTTTAGCTCTTCCGTATCGTTTTCGACGACCATGCCCTGTCCCACCACCATGGTGCAGGCATTGATCGGCTTGCCGTTCACCTTCACCGTGCACACCCGGCAGTGCCCGCCGGGGCTGAGATCCTTATGGTAACACAGGTGGGGGATGTAGATCCCGGCGTCACTGGCCGCCTCCAGGATCGTCTGGCCCGCTTTGGCCTGGACCGCTCTACCGTCTATGGTTATTTTCACTGTGTCTGCCATCGCTCATCTACTCCTCTACATCCTGGAACTTCCGACCCGTCACCGCACCGTATTCACTGAAGGCGCTCTCGACATCGAAATAGGGAATGAAATCCTTTTCAGTGATGCGCTGCTTGTACAGGACGGGAAAGTTCTGCAGGGTCGTCAGTATGGGATTGGCCGCCGTCTGTCCCAGCCCGCAGCGGCTCATGGTCTTCACGGTATTGCCTAAATCCTTTAGCTCCTCCAGATCGCTCGCCGTTCCCTTGCCGTCGAGGATCTTCTCCAGCTTCATCTTCAGCAGGGTGGTTCCCACCCGACAGGGTACGCACCAGCCGCAGGATTCTTCGACAAAGAACTCGGTGAAGCTCAACACCTGCTGCAGCAGATCCCGTTTAGGACCGAACACGATGATCGATCCCCCGGTTGGGATATCCTCGAAGCTGATCTTGCGGCCGTAATCCCTCGAGGCCAGGCACTGGCCCGAAGGCCCGCCGACCTGTACCGCCTGGGCGTCATCGCCGCCCACCAGGTCCAACAGCTCATCCACGGTGATGCCGTATTCCACTTCGTAGATG
>Ga0307426_1000723_pt1 | contig 22365 bp, 20 predicted proteins | sample SalMarWE160340MG_FD_202165 | JGI IMG/M metagenome (GOLD analysis project Ga0307426, IMG submission 202165) | Salt marsh sediment microbial communities from the Plum Island Ecosystem LTER, Massachusetts, United States - WE1603-40 | ecosystem: Environmental > Aquatic > Marine > Intertidal zone >...
TTGAGGCCGCAAGGGTGATCGGTCTTTCACGACCGGTGATCATGATCAGACATGTCCTGCCAAACACCCTGACTTCCGTACTGGTCATTTCAACCATTCAGGTGGCAAATGCGGTCATGAGTGAGGCCGCTTTGTCTTTCCTGGGGCTTGGCATGCCCGTGACAAAACCATCCCTGGGGTCTCTTATCAGGGCAGGGTTTGAATATATTTTTTCCGGTTCCTGGTGGATTACCATTTTTCCGGGCATTTTTCTCGTCTTGTTTGTTCTTGTGGTCAACCTGCTGGGTGATTGGCTCAGGGATGTGCTTAACCCGAAACTGTATAAAGGATAGCCTGGATGTCTCACCTTTTGGAAGTTCAAAATCTTAAAGTTACATTCGCATTAAGATTCGGAGATCTTACAGCCATTAACGGCGTGAGTTTCTCTTTGGATAGAGGTGAGAAGCTGGGCCTGGTGGGAGAGAGCGGGGCCGGGAAATCGGTTACCGGTTTTGCAATCATCAACCTGATCAGCAAGCCGGGCTTTATTTCAGGGGGCAGAGTCTTATTCAACGGAAATGACATCAGTTCTGTGCCTGATGCCCGGATGAGAGAAATCAGGGGAGATCGGATAAGCATGATTTTTCAGGATCCCATGATGACTTTGAATCCTGTCTTGACCATAGGGACCCAGATGGTGGAGACCATCCGGGCACACAGAAATATATCAAAGCCCAAGGCGAGGAACATTGCACTGGAAAAGCTCAAAAAGGTCTATATCCCATCACCCGAAAAGAGGCTTTCTCAGTATCCGCATGAGTTTTCGGGGGGAATGCGCCAGAGAATAATTATTGCCATATCTCTCCTTACAGATCCTGCCATAATCATTGCTGATGAGCCGACAACCGCCCTGGACGTCACCATTCAGGCGGAAATCATGGACCTGCTTCAGGAGCTCTGCGAATCCGAGGAGATGGGCCTGATCTTGATAACCCATGACCTTGCGGTTGTATCCCAGGTAACAGAAAAGACGGCGGTGATGTATGCGGGCAAGATTATTGAATATGGACCAACCGGCGCTATAGTACGGGACCCGATACACCCGTACACACAGGGTCTCATAAATGCCCTTCCCGGCGCTTTGAAGCCGGGAGAGAAGCTCCATCAAATCCCGGGAATGATGCCTACACTAACCGATATTCCTCCGGGATGCGCATTCAATCCACGGTGTACGATGAAGGAAAACATTTGTGAAACCGAGGTGCCTGATCTCCTGGAAATTGAAAAGGAAAGAATGGTCGCATGCCATATGAAAACAGGCCGTTAGGCAATGAGAAATCCGGCACTTTTTGCCTTCGCCGGAACTGCGGGATGCTTTATTCAGGGATTGTATGGAGAAGAATCAACCAATACTCAAAATAGACAGGATCGTAAAGCATTTTGACATATCAGGGGGACTTCTTGACCGGCTGAGATTTCAAAACGGGAGACCTGTCATGGAGCGGACCATTGTAAAGGCCCTTAATGATGTGAGCCTCACCATAGACAGGGGCGAGACGCTGAGTGTTGTGGGCGAGAGCGGATGCGGTAAATCCACTCTGGCCAGGGTTGTCACGGGTCTCTATAGGCCCAGTTCCGGGAAAATATTTTACAGGAATCAGCGGATAGACTGCCTCAGCCATAAAGAGATGCTTCCTTTCAGGAAAAAAATGCAGATGATTTTTCAGGACCCCTATGCGTCTCTTAATCCGAGAAAGACAGTCAAGCAAACCCTGGAGGAGCCGCTCCGGTTTCACAATCCCGGAATAAGAGCTCCGGAAGTAAGAGAGAAGATAGCTGCAGTTATGGAACAGGCTGGGATTAGTCCGGCCTGGGCAACGCGGCATCCTCACGAATTTTCAGGAGGACAGCGGCAGAGGATAAGCATCGCAAGGGCACTCATCCTTGACCCTGAATTTATCGTTGCAGATGAGCCTGTCTCTGCCCTTGATGTATCCATACAGGCCCAGATTCTCAACCTCCTCATGGATGCGGGCAAAGAGCGGGGACTCACCTATCTCTTTATCACCCATGATTTGTCTGTGGTTCAGCACATAAGCGCAAGGGTTGCGGTGATGTATCTCGGAGCGCTGTGCGAGGTTGCCAAAGCAGAAGATATTTTTCAATCACCTTCCCATCCCTACACAAAAGCACTGCTCAGCGCAATTCCCAGGATCGGAGAGAAAACGAAAAAACACATCAGATTAAAAGGCGAGGTCCCAACGCCTGTTCATCTCCCGACAGGATGTGTGTTTCATGGACGATGCCTCTGGGTAATGGACCGATGCAGGGAGGAAATTCCTGCGCTGAAGCGTCTTGCTGATGGGAGATTTGTGGCATGTCATGCAGTGGAAGAGAACAGGGAGTTGTCTAAAAAAGAAATCCCTGCCTCGGCATAGTCCGAAATTCAATGAAAGCGTAGTGCTGTCCGCAAATTTCAGGCCCTTTCAAAGACTTGATAGCGCATACCTCCTTTTGTTGCAAGAAAAGTTGCCGATGAGCGTGAGCATGGAAGGGTGGATCACGGCGACCCTTGTGCGGGTTAAAAAGCAGAACGATTTTCTATTTCTTTTTCGCTGGCATAGTGACGTGGGGAGAGTGCGAGTGCCAGATCGGTATCTTCTTACTCCTCTTGCGCCAGGAGTGCCGCTCCCAGGGCGCCGACCGATTGCGGGTCATCCGGGGTCAGGATACGGCGGCCCAGTTTCCTTTCCAGCAGGGTGCACATGCACGGATTCTTGGCAACTCCGCCGGTAAAAACAATATCCCCCTCGGATGATACACGATTGATCATGGCGGCTGCCCGGCGAATGACGCTGGCGTGCAGCCCCCGGGCTATTTCCTGCCGACTTTTTCCTTTGGCGATCAAGGACGTGACCTCGGATTCAGCAAATACCGTACACATGCTCGAAATATTGAGATCTTTTTCCACCGAGAGTGCTTCCTTGCCGAAATCTTCCAGATCAAAACCCAGGGTCCTAGCCATGATTTCCAGGAATTTTCCGGTACCGGCGGCGCAACGGTCATTCATCTCGAACTTTTTTACCTTACCGTTTTCGAACAGGGCAATGGCCTTGCTGTCCTGACCGCCGATATCTAGTACAGTCTGGGCATCAGGAAAATAGGATCGAGATCCCCTGGCATGGGCCTTAATCTCCGTGACCGTCGACGCATCGAAAGAGATTTCGAACAGGTTTCGGCCGTAGCCGGTCGCCATGATGCGATCGTAACGTGTCCCATCAATCAGGTTCCTGGCTTCCTCCATGGGATCAAAGCCGGTGTCTGCCTGAAGGCTGCTGACGATGTTCCCCGCCTCATCCAGCACAACCAGCTCAATAGTGCGCGAGCCGATATCGATTCCCGCAAAATGCATATGCACCACATCACTCCTTCATCCTACCGGAGCTGTTCGATGAAGGCTTCGATCCGGGTCTTCAATTGGCCCACATCCTCCATGCTGTAATCGGTCTCAATGCGCAGGCAGGGTATATTTGCGTCCTCCATTGCCTTTTCAACGGGCATGGATTCCATGAGATACGGCTGGCAGAACTGGAGACCATAGTGAATCACCCCGTCCGCGTTGTAGGCGGCGACCATTTCCTGAATATGTTTGAGGCGATCAGGATTCGGAGTAAATATGGCGCAATCAACCTGAAAATATCGATCCGCAATCGCATCCATCATTTGTTCGATGGTTTCACCGGTTTCATCGGTAAGGTTGCGTGTGCCGCGTTCCCCAACGCAGGATTCCTCTCCCACGATCACGGCGCCGGAGGACTCGACAATAAAAGGTAGCTTCCAGTTGGGAACCGCCTGGGGACAGCCGGACACGAGAATACGCGGGGTATTTTCAGGAAAAACGCCATTTTTCTCCGCGATTCGATTCTCCAGTTCATCACAGATCTTATGTACCGATTCAGTGAAACGTTCCGGGTTGTCGTAAAAGAAAACCTGGTTGGCCAGAAGGGCGTCCAGGCCGGATATGGGTGCCGGGTCAGCCTTCCGTAAAGCTGAGAGGCGATGGATGGCGGTGCGCTTGGCGTTTACCGTCCGAATTGCCTGTTTCAAGGACTTGTCAGAGACGGGTATCCCGGTGAGTCCCTCGACCGCCTTCCTGAACCGGTTGTATTCGGCCTTGAGAAGGGCTTTGCCGTGATCGGATTTGACCTGCGGCAAATCCATCACATAGAGATTTTTCACCAGGTCGCTTAAGGACTCATAGGCCTTCTTTTTGCCGTCGCACGTATTTTCGCCCACGATCATGTCCGCGCTTTCCAGATAAGGGCACACCTTGCCGAGCTTGAATCCAAAAGAGGACTTGATCAGGGCGCACGTATTGCGCGGCAAGATCCTTTCAACTTCCTCCATGGCAAAGTCGGCCCCGGAGCACAGTCCCACCAGGGTAGCATTAGCCGCCAGCGCAATTTCTTCCGGCACAAAGACACAATAGGAACCAATGATTTTGCGTCCCGCCTTTTTTTCATCGAGGAGCTCCTTGATACGCAGGCCGTGGACCTCGCTCATCACAAAATCAAAATAACCCATTCCCGCCGGGCGGTTCTTTTGCGACAAATAGATGTCCTGGTAGGCTTCCCCCAAAACAGCCAGCAGCCCGTCATGGGCTTCAAGATCAAGTCCCAAATCTTTCCACATAGCTCGGTAATTTTCGGTCATCCTTTTCTCCTCCCCATAAAGTGTTTTGTGTTCAGGCGATACCTTATCTCACGGAAAGACCAATAGGTCAAACTGGAAATACCGATATATAATCCTGCTGTTATCGAAAATTCCAATAGAGATGCGGGGCAATTTGGGTTACGTATCCCGTGCGGTTCCATGCTCCAAAAGGGCAGTGGAAACGCCGGGGAAACCCAGAGTCATTTGTCAATCCGGGATCGGAGAAGAGGAAGAAGAGGAAAAGGTCTTGAAAAGCAGGGGGATGTGTGCAGAGGGGAGGCCTCTTTGAGCCGAGAGGAGTTCCTCAGATTTTGCCGTGAGCCTTTATCATGGCCGGGGTCATCTCATCATGTTCTTTTTCCCATTGAATCATGACCACGGCGATGAGGACGGCCAGGCCGCCAACAATTTGGAGTGCAAGGAGCCGCTCGCCGAGAAAAAGAAAGGCCATGAGCCCCGCTGCGATGGGCTCAAAGGTGGAGACAATGGTGGCCCTCGTGGATCTGAGGAGTTCAACACCATGGGCGAAAAGCCCGACGGGTACGACGGTCCCGATGCTGGCGGAAAGAATGATGAGCGTCCATGATGTCCTGTCCCAACCCATGGTGACAAGGTTTTTCGGACTCAGGACGACATTCCACGCGATGGTGGCGACAATGAGGGCATAGCAAATCACTGTCCAGGGGGAATAGGTCCGCATGGAATACTCCGAATACACAATATAGAAGGAGTAGGTCAGGGCAGCGCCCAGCCCCCAGAAAAGGCCACCGAGATTCAGGGAAAGGAGATCCACGTTGTAGCCTCCTACTACCAGATAACAGCCCCCCAGGGCCAGGAACAGGGCCATTAATTTTACGTGCCCCATTCTTTGATGCATGAATGCCCAGGAAAAGACGGCTATCAATGCCGGGGCCAGGTATTCGATGAGGATGGCGGCTGCGGTGGGAATCTTGGAAATGGCGGTAAAGTAGCAGGCGTTCACTCCTCCCATGCCGATGGAACCAAGCAGGGCAAAGTGAATAATATCGAAGGGTTTGATTTTGAAGGCGTTTGGTTTCCTGAGGGTGAGCCAGAGTACGGTCAGGATGGCGGCAAAGCTGACACGTCCCTGTGACAGCACAAGGGGAGAAAGGCCTGCGCTCATTAAATACTTGGAGGCAACCGCATTGATCCCGAAGAGTATCGCCGCTCCCAGGCAGGCAAGGACCCCTCTTGTGGTCATGGAAATGGACATATTGGCACCTGTTCAAGGCAGAAAAATGTTGAATAATCCCTGGTAGCAGGATGAATTGAAGGATGATACTAGAAGTGAAAATAGTAGGCAATCAGAAATCATCCGTGGTTGACGAAGATTTTGCTTGGCAACAGGCTCTTTTCCATGTAAAAGCAATGGAAATCTCACGTTTGCCCGGAATCGGTATGCATGATGTCGGGGGAATTAGGAATGCCCCGGGCAAACAGCCATTCAGGATAAACATTTTTCGTGAGTGATGCAATCCAAGGGAGGATGATCCGTTAACATGAGATGTGCAATTTGCGGACTGGAAATGGACTCAACCGAAGAGGCAATCGTGGATGGTTGGGTGCCGTATATCCTGGAGGGGGAGAGTGAACAGGAGGGCCCTGTCTGCTCATCTTGTCTTGATGCCCTCTTTGAAATGAATGAGTATGGAGAATTTATCCTGATGGATGAATTCCGAGGCAAGGTTTCGTACCTGGACGGGGGATTTGATGAAATGGACCCCGATGATCTTGATATGGACGGTCTTGTGCTCGAGTATTGTGATAATTAGATACCGGTTATTCAGTATTTTTCTGCAATGATCTGTTCGACCGGTGCATGCCTGTATGTTTGCCACGTCTTCCTCAGAAATAAAGACCGCAGGCCTCTTTTCCATGTGTCGTGTTTTTCTAACCCAAACGGATAAGTCCCGTTAGTTGTCCGAATCGAAACCGGCTTCAAGAGAATGTATTGATGACTTGTTGGTGACCTGCATTCAGAAACTGGACCAGCGGATTGTCCTTTTTTTATCCTGGGTCTTGCAGTCTTGAACACTTTTTATGTATATACTATATGGCCGAGACTCCGGACGAAATATCAGAAACTGGCCGAGGCCAGGAAACCCCGGAGAAGACGAAGGAGGCCGTCCGTTTCTGAATGATTCAGCAGAGGTGCTTCTTATGAGAGAAGCAGAGCTCAAGGAGCGCAAAGAGGCTCAGGACGATTGTGAACCGGGAGAAGGCCAGGGTTTCCATCCGGAGTAAGTTCGGAAGAGACGGCCTCCAGTTTGCCCGGTTCTTGATTTGTAACCGCCGTCTAAAATTGGTAGCCAAGTGTGACGAGAAATGCCCTGTCTGCCTTTTTCAACCCTGGCGATGGGCTCTTGTCCCAGTCAAAATTGAGCTGGGTGGTAGCATTGAAGTTCTTAAACAGGAAAAACCGGAAACCCGTCTGGCTCTGAATGGTCATATCATTCGTATCCTCCAGACTAATCAGCCCCTCGAGACTGTGAAAAAACTGGAACGCGTTCCTGTAAAAAAAATGATCAAAATGCCACGCCCAGCGTCCCGCCATGAAACTATCATCCTCCACAACTATGTAATCTTCATTGACGTAATTCCCGCCCGCTTCAAATGATAAATTGGTCTTATCCGTTTCCAGGAGTTGATACCCTACCCCAAGACCGAAGGTGCTTCTCAAGTTTAGATCCTTGAACTCATCCTTTGTCCCCGCCGCGTTAGCCTGAAGATATAGTTTCTTCGTGAGAAAATGATCATATTTCATATAGCCGGTCTGGTTGTCGACCGTCTTTTCCCCATGATCCTCCTCTTTGTTGAGCCTTGCCCCCAGCGTAAAACGATTTTTGCCGGAACGGGCAACCAGCTCTCCTTCACCATAGTAAGTATCGGTTTCCGTGTTTCCTCTGGTAACTGTCACACCGATGTTGACCCTCCCTTTTAGCTTCACCGAAGGCCCTGGAGGCGCAGGGTTGATCTGTTTGACTTCGCTCAGGAAAAACGTGACCGGTGCCACTGTTGATAGTGCTTTCACGTGCACTCTTCCATCGTTTCCAGCTTCCACCGTCCCTTTTGCGATGCTGCCGTCCATCAACACCATACTGATGGGCGCTTCGGTTTTCAGGTTGGTGATCTCCTTCCAGGAGATAGCAATTTTTCCCGCATAGGTGGTCTGAAATTGTAGTTTTTCCGCTTCCAGTACAATTACTTTACCGGTCAGGTGATCACCATTTGTCAACCAGAGTTCGTCCGCGCCAACGATTCCCGGCATCACGGTGATTATTAGAATAACAAGCTCGCTGAATATTTTTTTCAATGCCATATGCCTCTCCTCTTAAATTAAATCAGAAAACTTGCTGCCCATGAACGTCAACAAAAGTTATAGTGGAAAAATATTCTGCAACAAGAAGCCTAACCCGGAAAACCCAAAATGACAAATGTCAAATGAAATCCAAATGCCTCAATGACACGACATACCCCATTCACTTGTCTCCTCCAGAAACGGGCGAAAGAGGAACGCGCAGCGGAGCGAATTTCGCTTCCATTTGGTTATTTGACATTGATTTGAAATTGGGATTTTGGAATTTGACATTTTATGTGATGTCAAAAGAACTGTTCTGCCCCTTTTGAGAGCAAATTTGTTCGTAAGGTACTAATAGCTCAGGTATCACATTGGCTGATTCCAGTCAATAGTCCCACTTGGGGTTCATTTCTCCGCAGCTCAGGACGTTCGCTCCTGCAACGATCCCCACGGAGACATGAGGAGTACGTTTCTTCTCTTTTCGGCGTGGTCAAGCCCCATGATGAGGTGGACCAGTAAATCGCGTTTTTCTTTATCCTGGGCCTTGCAATTGTGAATACATTCTATGTATATATTATATAGCTAAAACTTCGGGCCAAGTATCAGAAACTGGCCGAGGCCTGGAAACCCAGGAGAAGACGAAGGAGGCCAGCACCTTCGGAATGATGTAGCAGAGGAGCTTTTCCTATGACGGAAAGGGAGCGCGCAAAGAGCAAAGAAGTGCAAAAGAAAATGGGCTGGGACAGGGCGAACCTCGAGGCCATGTTGGAGTCCATCCCCGAGCACATGAGCATGATGGACAGGGATTTAAATATTCTGTGGGCAAACGAGACGGCAAAGAGGATATTTGGAGCGGATATTCTGGGGAGGAAGTGCTACGAGGTGTATCACGGGAGAAGTGAACCGTGTGAGCCGTATCCCTGCATCGCAATCAAATCATTCGAGGATGGCAAGATCCACGAGCATGATACCAAGGTCATTGACCAGGAAGGAAAAGAGATCTCCTTTCACTGTACCGCCAATGTGGCCTTGAAGGACGAGGAAGGAAATCCTGTAGCCGTTATCGAGATCTCCCGGGATATCACGGAACTGGTGGCGGCACAGCAGTCTCTGCTGGAAAGTGAGGAAAAATATCGGCACCTGGTGGCGTACGCGCCGTCGGGAATCATGGAGGTGGATATTCCGGCAAGGAGATTTACGGATGTGAACGACGTCATGACCAGATACATGGGCTACAGCGGAGAAGAATTTCTTGCCATGGATCTTTTCGATATTTTGACAGACAAGAGCAGGGAGCACCATGTGGAACGGATCAGGAAGATGGCTGCAGGCGAAAAAATGCCCGAAAATATTGAATATGAGGTGAAGACAAAGGACGGCAGGGTGCTCTGTCTGCTCGTCAATTCAAGGATTTCATTTGACCAGGATCGGCGGCCGGTAAAGGCTACTGTAGTGGCCCATAATATCACGGAGCGGAAAAGGGCGGAAAAGGCGCTTCAGGAAAGCCGGCAAAAGTACCGGCAGGTGGTTGAAAACTCCATAGAAGGCATGCTTGTGACCCAGGACAGGAAGATTGTGTTTGCCAACAAGGCGGTGTGTGATTTCCTGGGACTTTCCCCGAAAGAGGTAATGGCATCTCCTGACCCTTTTGATTTTATCCATTCCGCCGACAGGGAGCTTGCCCTTGAAAATCATACAAAAAGGCTTCGGGATGAGGATGCCCTTCTCCGGTACAGCATCAGGGTTGTCAACCCGAAGGGAGAGTTGCGGTGGGTTGAGGCGAGCGGGCTCAAAATAGAGTGGGAAGGAGGCCCGGCAATCCTCAATTTTTACAGTGACATAACAGGACGAAAGCGGGCGGAAGAGGAACGGGAGAGACTCCAGGCCCAGCTTGAACATATCCAGCGGATGGAAACTATCGGGATCCTCGCAGGGGGGATTGCCCATGACTTTAATAATCTCCTTATGGCGATCCAGGGAAATGTTTCCCTGGGATTATTGGACACCAATGCCGACAGTCCGGTCCATCAACGGTTGGAGAATATAGAGGCACAGGTGCGCCAGGGATCCGAGCTCACAAAACAGCTCCTGGGTTTTTCCCGGCGCAGGAAGTACGAGGTTCGGCCAACGGACCTCAGTGAGGTCATATCGGTCGAGAATCGTATGCTGGGGCGGACGAAAAAGGATGTAAAGATTAGAGAGGAATATGATGAAGGCCTCTGGGCGGCCGACGTTGACCGGGGACAAATCGAACAGGTGCTCCTGAACCTGTATGTGAATGCCTGGCAGGCGATGCCCAACGGCGGAGAATTATCTGTGCAGACCACGAATACTGTTGTGAACGATCGTGACGCCAGGATGCACCAGGTTGAACCAGGTAGATACGTCCAAGTGGCAGTGGCGGACAACGGAGAGGGCATGTCTAACGAAGTCAGGCTCCGGGTTTTTGAGCCGTTTTTTACCACCCGGGAACGCGGCAGGGGGACGGGTCTCGGGCTGGCAACCGTCTACGGCATCATCAAGAATCATGGAGGATTCGTCACCGTCAAGAGCAATAAGGGAAAGGGCTCGACCTTCAATATTTATTTGCCTGCCTCCAGGCACGCTTTGACTAAGGAACAGCCTTGTGGAGAGGAGGTGGAAAAAGGCACGGAAACGGTCCTGCTGGTGGAAGATGAGGCCGCTGTCCTGGAAGTGAACAAGAAGATGCTCCAGAGGCTGGGATACCGAGTGCTGGCGGCAGCGAGCGGTGAGAAGGCCATGGAACTCTATAAAGACAATGAAGATGAGATAGATATCGTGGTGCTTGACTTGATCATGCCGGGCATGGATGGAAACGTGGTGTTCAAGAGAATACGGGAAATAAACCCGCAAGAGAAGATTCTGGTGGCGAGCGGGTACGGGATGGACAACTATGCAGACGGCTCCACAAACACCGTCTATACCGGGATGCTCCAGAAGCCCTTCAGCATCAAGACCCTTTCCAGAAAGATGCGGGGGATTCTTGATGGAAGAATGGGTTAGGTTTGGGCTCTTCTTTTTTCTTCAGTGCGTATTTCCCTTCTCAAGAGCTTGCCCACCTTTGATTTGGGCAACATGTCCCGGAACTCTATGTATTGGGGAACCTTGTATGATGCGAGCCGCTCCCTGCACCACTTGATCAGATCATACCCGGTGATCCCCTTCACGTCTTCCTTGAGCACAACCACCGCCTTGATTCTTTCTCCCACCTTTGGATCAGGTACCCCGATGGCACAGGCACCAACCACGGCGTGGTGCTCCTGGAGTATCGATTCTATCTCCGAAGAGGAAACCCGGTATCCCTTGTGTTTGATGGTGTCCACCGTCCGATCCACAAAATAGAGATACCCCTGTTCGTCCAGGGAAACCACATCAGCGGTGCGGTACCAGGTGAGTCCTTCCATTTCCACGAATGAAGCGGCGGTTTCTTCCGGCTTGTTCCAATATTTCCGCACCATCTTTTCCGAATGGACAAGGAGCTCTCCGGGTTTTCCCGGGGGCACGGGCTTGAGCGTGGCGGGGTCCACCACCATGATTTTTTTGCTGGGGACAACCTTCCCGATGCTTTTCAAAGGGTTGTCAATCCCGGTGGGACACATGGCCACTCCCCCGCAGGTCTCCGTGGCACCGTAGCCCTGGTAGATGGGTTTGTTAAATGTTCTGCGCCAACGCTGGTTGATCTCAACGGGCAGAACATCACCGCCGTTGAAACAGTATTGAAGGGAACTGAGATCATATAGATCGATGCGGTCGTGTTCAAGGATCATGCGGTAGAGGGTTGGGACCCCGATGAGGGTCCTCGCCTTGAATCGCTGAATGGAATCGAATACTCCATCCAGGTTGACCTTGGGCATGAGAATAAGGGTACCACCGACCAGGAGTATAGCAAGGCCGCACGTCTGTCCCAGGATATGAAAAAGGGGCGCTGACCCGACGATGACGTTCTTGGCGGGTGAAACGAGATTCTTGCTAATAGTGATCTGTTCCAAGGCGGACTCAAGGTACAGACCATGGGATATGGGGACCCCTTTCGGGAACTTGGTTGTCCCTCCTGTGTAAAGGATCTCGGCCATTTTCTCAGGATCATTCCCTTCCGGGAGGCCGGAATGCTTTCGAGACTCTCTGACCATTCGCCTGAAAGAGAGTGTGCGAGGATTCTTGGCTATTTTTCCCTTGGGTACCCGGTCGAATGCCCAGCCGAACAGCCGTTTCCACCATGGCAGAAGATCGGCAAGACGGGTAACAATGATATTCCTGAAATCCACCTGGTCGAGCACTTCCTGTACATATCCATAATTGGTGTCGGCACAGATGATGTAGGATGCTTCACTGTCCCGGGCGATATAGCGGAGATCATAAACCGTATAGATTGGCGTAATGGGGACAGCCTCGGCTCCCGCCCGCTGGATTCCCAACCAGGCTATGACCCACTGGATGCTGTTAGGAATGTAGAGGATGACCTTTTCCCCCTCCTCGACACCGAGTTCGGACAGGGAGGAGGCAAAGTTCTCCACGAGTCCGAAGAGCTTCTTGTAGGTGTAGCGGGTACCCAGGTAGATAACCGCAGTTTTCTTTGAATATTTTTGAGCGGCTTTTTTAAATGCCGTGAAGATATTGGTTGGTTCCATGTCCAATTTTCCAGCTTATACCCCGAAATAGGCTGCCTTGACTTCCGGATTGTTCATCAATTCTTCTCCGGTCCCGCTCAAGGATAACATGCCGTTTTCTATGATATATCCATGATCAATCATAGGCAAAACAGGCCTGGCGAATTGTTCGCTCAGGACGATGGTAATATCGGATTCCGACCGGAGCCCCCTGACGGCATCCACGAGCATGCCCTGCATCATGGGGCTGAGACCGAGAAGCGGTTCATCTAGCAGCAGCAGGATGGGGCAGGCCATGAGGGCCATAGCGATGGCCAGCATCTGCTGTTCTCCACCACTCAGGAATCCCGCTTTCCTTGACCTGAGGGAGACCAGGGCTGGAAAGAGCTGAAACACGTAGCCCGTTGTCTCCCGGACCTGGGCCTTTTTCTTGAGATAGCCGGCAATCCGGAGGTTCTCCAGGATGCTGCTCTCGGGAAAAATCGGGTGTCGTTCCCTGCAAAGGACAATGCCTCTCTTTACTCGTTCGCTGGGGTGGACCTCGGTAATATCCTCGTCCTGAAAGAGGACTTTACCGTAGATGGTTATGCGTTCACCACCTTTCCTCTTTTCCTTCAGGCGCATGTCCAGGATGAGGCCTGAGAGAGTGTTCATCAGGGTGGTTTTTCCGGCACTGTTGGAACCGATAACTCCCACGATCTGGCCCTTGTCCACGGACATGCTGAAATCATTGACCGCGAGGGCGTTTTCAAAGAAGACCATGAGGTTTTCAACTGAGAGCATATTTTTCCTGCACTTTTCTGATTGATAAAGATTTCAAGCGCTTCCCTGCCTCGATCTATCAGAACCTTTCGGTCAGGTCTCACTTCCCAGGTAGGCTTTCTTAACCGGCTCACTCTCCATCACCTCGTCTGAAGGCCCTTCTGCGATCTTTTCTCCGTAATTGAGGACCATGATTCGATCCGCAATGCGAAAAAGCTCCTTCAGGCGATGCTCTATCATGACGATCGTCTTGCCCTGGAACCGCAGTTTTTCTATGATGGGGACGATGCTGGCCACCTCCGCAAGGCTGAGCCCTGAAAAGAGTTCATCCAGGATAAGCAGGTCAGGTCGCAGGGCCATGCTTTTTGCCAGTTCAAGCCGCTTCAAATATCCCTGGGGCAGGGAACTGGCCACCTTATAGGAGACATAAGAGTCTCGTTCAAATCCCACCTCTTCAAGAAGGTCCAGGGCCACCGAATCCCTTTCACCATATTTTCCCCCGGCCATGGCCTTTACCCTGGGAGAATAGAGAGGAACCACCAGATTCTTGTAGGCAGGGAGCTGGTAAAAGGGTCTGACCATCTGAAACGTCCTGGCTATGCCAAGGCCGACTATCTTGTAAGGCGCCAAGCGCGTTATATCCCTCCCACGGTAGTTCACCCGGCCCGTGCCCGGTTTCAAGAACCCCGTGATGAGGTTCACCAGGGTCGTCTTGCCGGAACCGTTTGGCCCGATGATCCCGAGCAGTTCACCTTCCCTCAGTTCGAAGGTCACCCCGCTGACGGCCCTGACCCCTCCGAAAGATTTGGAAAGGCCGGAAACCGCGAGAAGGATCGATGTCTTCTCTATTCTATTTCTACCCATCGTTCGAATTGATGATACTTCCTTTGCATATAGTGAAAGATACCCTCCGGCAGCGCCACCACAAAGACCACCAGGAAAAGGCCGTAAAAAACAATCCGCAATGCACCCAGGGCCCTAAGTATCTCCGAGAGAGGGACCAGGATAAATGCCCCCACCAGCGGTCCCGCAAAGGATCCTGTCCCTCCCACGACCGCGGCGGCTATGGGCATGATGGAGTAGTCGAGGGCGAATCCCGGCATGCCGGCGAACATGTCGTAATGGGTCCCAAATGCCCCGGCAAACGACCCCACCGCGGCGGCAAGGAACAATACCTGGGCCTTATGCCAGTGGATATTTATACCTGCACTCATGACTGAACGGTCATTATCGTTAATGGCCTTGATAACCAACCCGTAGTCAGAAGCCATGATCCTTCGAAACCCGAACAGGACCGCAAGGAGGACCACCTGGATGAGATAGTATGCGGCCCACTTGTTGGGGAAAGGGCTCAGGCCCGTCAGTCCTTCAGTCCCTCCCAGGATCCTCGTGGCCTCCACGAGTCTCGAAAACATGAGGGGAAGTACCAGGGTCACCATGGCGAAATAGATACCCCTGAGCCTGGAAACCGGCAGGAGCACGATAGTGGAGAGCAGCCCACCCAGGATGGTGGCAAGAGGGATCGTGAAAAGCACAGAAATCCCGAAGTAGTGATTCAGGCTTCCGGCCACGTACGAACCGATTCCGTAAAACAGCGATTGTCCGAGTGACAGAAGCCCCACGGAGACCAGCATATCCCAGCTCAGGGCCAAGAGTGCGTACACGGCCGTGGAGATGAAAATTTCCTGCCAGTAGGGCGTGAGGAACGGACCCAATCCCAAGAGACCGATTACCGGGATGGCCCTTGGCAGCAAAAGATAGAGCATCTCCCTCGGGGAAGAGAGCGCAAAGATGTCTTCAGAACGCGCCTTTATTCCCCGATCCACCCTTTCCTTCCGCTTTGGCATGGGATCAGATCAAATCCTTTCTTCCAATTCTTTCTGTTTTCCAAAAAGGCCGGAAGGCTTTACCGCAAGGATGATGGCAATGGCGGCCAGACTCACCAGCATCATCCAGTGAGGTTCCAGGTAATTGGCCGTAAAGGTCTGAGCATAACCGATGAGCACACTGGCAACCAGGACCCCGACCGTACTGCCCAGTCCTCCCACAATGCAGACTGCGAGGGCATTGATGAGGACCTCGTAGCCTCCTTCCACTGCTATGGTTCCGAGAGGGAGAATTACGATGGCCGCAACCGCTGCCAGGGCGGAGCCAAAGGCCATACTGAAGGCCCCGATGCGGTCCGACTCGATGCCGAAGGTCAGGGCGGTCCTTTCATCCTGGGCAATGGCCCGGAATGCAAGCCCCATCTTGGTGTGGTGGGTGAAGAAATAGAGGAATCCAGTGAGCGCCACGGCGATGAGGGCGATAAAGATGCGCTGGTAGTCCACCCAGACTTCTCCAATGGGGAAACTCCCGTCCAAAAAAACCGGCAGGGTATACCGGAATCCCACAAAATCAAAATAACGGAAAAGCTCCATTATTGCCAGACCGAGCCCGAACGTTGCCATCACTTCGGAAAGGGGCATGCCCTTCACCCGCAAGATGATCGTGTAATACATGGCCATCCCCACGAGGGCCGCGGCGAACACAGAAGCGGCAATACAGAGGAGATAATTGAGTCCCAGGGAATGGAGAAAAATCCAGGTAAGAAAGCCGGAAAAAATATAAATGGCCCCGTAGGCGAAATTGGCGACACCGCTGATGCCGAACGTGAGGTTGAATCCCACGGCAATCAATGCCAGAAGGGCGCTGTTTATGAATCCATACACAAGACTTCCGAGAAACATATGATCTCCCTGTCTTGAACCGGTTGTCGGTTGGTCATCAAAGAGTAAGGCGCGGGCCGGGGGAGTCCCCGGCCCTTTTCGTCCTATTGCCAGCCTTGAAAACCGATCGCGCCCTGGTCCACTCCATCACCCTATTTGGCAGGTTTGAGCCCTGCGGGCAGGACAATCTTCCCTTCCGCGATGGATTGCGGATAAACAATCACCCTTTTCCCGGGTTTTCGCCACTGGATCATGCACCCCATGGCGGTTTCTGTTGGGTCTGTTCCGTAGACCACCTGGTGGCCCTTATTGAATCGAATTCGCCCCATGGCACCAAGCCGGTCCGTCTTTTCCAGTTCGGAAACCACCTTGTCAGAGTTCAGGGACCCCGCCCGTTCAATGGCCTGTTTCAGTATATAGATCATTTCGTAGGCAGGGGCAGGGGAATGTCCAGCTTCTATGGGCTGGCCATATCTCTTCTCGTATTTTTGAAAGAACTCGACAGATTTTGGGACCTTGGGACAGGGGACGTTCCCTATTTCGAAGATGCAATTCAAGGCGCCGTCTATCTTTCCCCCGAAGGATTTCCAGGCCGAGGGTCCGGCAAGGGGAGAGATGAAGCCCGCAACAAGGGCCGGAATCCGCATGGATTTCCATTGCTTTACCAGAATGCCGCTCTGGGGCATGTCAAATATGGGAAGGATGACCTGGGCCTTCTTGGCCCTCGCCTTCATGAGACCGGCGGAAAAGTCAGATGAACCGGTGGGATAGGCCTGGCGGCCAACCACCTCCCAACCCATCTTGTCGAAGACAAGCTTGACCATCAGATCTCCCGTCTGCCTGGCCCATGCCACATCCTGGTTCATGATGAACACCCTATTGAAGCCGAACTGCTTGTTGAGGTGGGCCATGGTTCCTGCCAGATACTTGATCAGATAGACGGCGTTCAGGCAGACCCTGAAGGTATATTTGTATTTGTCATAGTTTGCCTGGACTTTCTTTTCCATGGCAGGCGACATGGCAGTCCCGAGCAGCATGGGGACCTTGTACTTTCCCACAACGTCCATACAGGCAATGGCGCATTCGGACCGGAAGGACCCGAACACGATAAAGTTTGCCTTGTCTTCCAGGATGAGTTTTTTGTGTGCTTTGATGACCTCGGCAACAGGGACTCCTGGTTCAGCCCCCCTGGCGTCTATGGCGATCACCTTGAAAGGACGCATCACTCCACCCACATTTACTCCACCGGCTTTGTTGATTTCATCCACCGCCATGTTGACACAGAAGAGTCCTTCTTTTCCTTCCAGGAATCCAATGGACGTGGGGACTCCCAGTATAATTGGCTGGGTTGCCTGGACAGGCGGGACCTGCGGTCCTGCCATGAGTCCCAGGAACAACAGGGCGATGACAAAAATCCAGGTGTATCTTTTCATGGTCTTCCCTCCTTTTGAGATCACTAAAGTGTTTTCGCCAAGAGATCTGCTGTATCACCTTCCTTTCTCCAATAGGTTTTCCGTTCGCATCAGGCAAGGATCCTCCGTCCGATGATCATTTTTTCTATCTCCTTGGTCCCCTCGTATAACTCCAGGACCTTTGCCGCGCGGTAAAAGCGTTCTATGTCATGATCGTTCATATATCCGTATCCTCCGTGGAGCTGAAGCGCCTCATCAACCACTTCCACCGCGGTCCTCCCGGCAGCCCATTTGGCCATGGCAATAATCTTGGTGTCCACCTTGTTGTGGTCCACGAGCCAGCATGCCCTGTAGGTCAGTGTGCGGGCCAGCTCGATGCGGGTGGCCATTTCCGCGATCTTGAACTGGGTGGCCTGGAACGAGGAAATCTTTCTGCCAAACTGCCGCCGTTCTTTCACATGGGTAACGGCTAGGTCAAGGGCACCCTGTGCCAGCCCAACGCCATGGGCTGCCACATAGGCCCGGGAGCGGTCAAAAAACTGCATGAGCTGAAAGAAACCCTTGCCCTTTTCCCCCACCAGATTGTCTTTAGGCACATGAATAGCGGAAAAGAAGATGTTCGCGGTGTCAGAGGCCCGCAGGCCCATCTTGCCTTCAATCTTGTCAGCATCGTACCCGGGCCGGTCGGTTTCAATAACAATGATGGAGTGGCGATTGTACCTGGATTCTTCCTCCGGGTCCGTCAGGCAAAAGACGAGCAGGAAATCGGCCACACTCCCGTTGCCGATCATAACTTTGCTGCCGTTAATCAGGAACTCATTTCCGTCTTCCACGGCGCTTGTAATGGCAGAGGCCGTATCGCTCCCCGCGTCGGGCTCGGTGATGGCGAAACCCATGATTTTTTCCCCGCTGGTAATTCCGGGGAGATACTTCATTTTCTGGCTTTCAGTCCCAAAAAGGAGAAATTCCTCCGCTCCGAAGGTGACTGAACAGAGCTCCTGAGACAGACCGGGGTCCACCTTCCAGAATTCTTCGAGAATCAGCGCGTGTTCCAGGAATCCAAGGCCAGCACCGCCATATTTTTCATCAATGAAAACGCCCAAGAATCCCAGTTCGCCTGCTTTTTCTAGAAGTAGGCGGGGAAAGGTTTCATTGATATCGCATTCCCGGGCGATATCCTTGAATTCTCCTCGGGCGAAGTCCCGGGCTGCGCGTTGAATGTCCTGCTGTTCTTTTGAGAACTCGAAATCCATCCAGGTCTTTCCAAAAAAGGTGGGAGGGATGAATAGAATGAGCGCTACCTTACCGTATGATGGGGGTCAATTGCAAGGAAAAGAGTGGTGATCGGAGATATTTCATTTAAGTCCCTTTGCTCTGCCACCGATAAAAAAGCAGAGAGGATGCAAAAAGAGAGGAGAGGAACCTGCCCCCAGGCGACGAGGATGGGGAAAAGTTTTCTTGGAGGTGATGTTCATGGTACGGAGATTTCTGTTGGGGATATTGTGGTCGATTGCAATCTACTTCGGGGCGTGTTGTTTCGTGGGGGCGATGGCGATCGCCGTGGCAAGCGCGTATGATCCGGCCCACGCCACGGCCGCAGGAATGGAGGCGGGTGCGATCGCCGTTGCCTCAATCAGGCTCTACTTGGTTTTCGGTGCCCTTTTCGTGGGGACGGTTGGCACCATGATCAGTTTTCTGCCGAGCGGCAGGGCGAATCCAAAGGTCCTTCCCTTGTGTGATACCTCCCCGGTTGACCCTTAGAGCAACAATCTAGCCCTGATCAATGCACGCGGGCTTCAGAAAACCGTGTTCCTGAAAAATCCCAGAAAAGGCTAGGAAGCAGGCTGCTGCCGAGGCTTAATCTCGATTTCCACCCGCCTGTTTTTCTGCCTTCCTTCCGGGGTGGCGTTCGACGCAACAGGCATGGTTTCCCCAAAGCCCATGGATGTAATCCTTCCGGCGGAAATGCCCTTTAAGATGAGGTAGTTTTTGACCGTCTTTGCCCGCCTTTCTGAAAGATCCTGGTTGTACTTTTCCGATCCCGTGTTGTCGGTGTGTCCGGTTACCAGAATATCATTTTCAGGGTACCGGGCCATGACCTCTGCCATCTTTTCCAGCTGCTGTTTTGCTCCGGATTTCATGGCCGTGGAATTGCGATCAAAGAGAATCGCCTCTGACATGGTCACTACGAGTCGGTCTTCCTCCCGGCGGACCTCGGCATTTTTGATTTGCTGGAGTTCTTTGGCCTGCTGGTCCAGTTTATACCCGATGCCCCCTCCTATGGCAGCACCGGCGAGCCCGCCAATGACGGCTCCTGTCCTCCTGTTGCCAGACTGATGCCCGATGACGGCGCCGGCCAGAACTCCTGCGGCGGCACCGATGGCCGCTCCCTGGCCTGTCTTGGTCCTTGCTGCCTGCTGTGTCTGAGCGCAGCCTGTAAGCGCGAGGATCAGGATAAACATGACAATGGAACGCAATCTTGTTTGCATCAGAATGTCTCCTCTATTGTTCGTAGATTTTGATGTATAATTTAATCATCTCTCTGACGTTTGCAAGGGTTAAGAAAGGTTACTTTTTTCTGATCACGGTGTGACTGCGAAACACAGATTCATTTTCTTTTTGCATGACCCGAATTCACTGCTCATTTGGACCGGAGGGCGTATTTTCTCTTTCTTCGCTCCACGAATCCTTCCTGCTGCAGGTCGGCGAGGATGGTTTCCAGTCGGGTGACTGTAATTGTTTTTCTTAATTCCGCCAGGGTGTGGGCCCGGCCGAGGAGCACTTTGAGGATCTTTCCCCTGATCTGTCGGCCGGAGCCCTCGAAGCGGGACTGTTTTGCATAGTGTTTACTCCGCCTATTGATATGGGGATCTTTCCTCCCCAGCATTGCCCCGTAATCCATCAATGCGTTAAACCACCGGCGAGGGTTTTCCGCATCAAGCGTTCCCTGCATGATCGGGAGCAGTTCAGCGTCATCCACCGAATCTCTTCCTTCAAAAAAAAAGTGGATGTAAACCCGGCGGATATTTGTGTCGAGCACCGGGACAGGGCGATTGAACGCAAAAACAAGGATTGCGTTCACGGTATAGGGCCCGACGCCGGGAAGCTGTCGCAAGTTCTCATAGGTGGAAGGTATGCTGCCTGAAAAATCCGTGAGGATCTTTTGGGCCGAACGATAGAGGTAGAGCGCACGCCTGTTGTACCCGAGACCGGACCATACCTGGAGGACGGCGGCCGGAGATGCATGCGCGAGCACTTTGAGTGTAGGGAACGTTTTGAGGAAGAGGGCATATTTTGGGAGGACTCTATCAACCTGTGTCTGCTGAAGCATGAATTCGGATACGAGGATACGATAGGGATCGTTTGTCTTTCGCCAGGGAAGATCTCGCCCGCGCCGGCCGCAATATGCGTATATGGTACTCCGAAATTTTATCGCGAGCGAGCTTTTGTTCATTCTATCCCAAAGGTATCCTTCAGGCTGTCAGCCGCGGTGATGATATCCTTTTTGATCAGGCCTGCTGACAGTTCGAGCTCATCACGGATGTCCCCAACATCCAATTCATAGATTTTTTCGATCCCATAAGGACCAATCCTGGCGGGTACCCCGAAGGTCATGGAGTCAAGGGAATCTTCTCCCTTAAGCAGACCGTACTCCTTTTCCAGCACGGCTACCACTGGTTGGACCTCGGGTTCGCCTGAAATGACGGCACGAAGCATGTCGCATGCCGCCCTGGCAGGGCCCGCAGACGCACTTTGGCCCGTCTCATTGACGAAGTGGGTCCCACCTTTTTTCGCGTTTTCCATGACTTCGTTGATTTGCGCTGTCGCAATGCCTTCGACCTCCATAATATCTTGGAGTGAAACTCCGCTCACCGTGAAGAAGCGTGGACTTGCCACCATGGAGTCCCCGTGTTCGCCGAAAACAATTCCCCGCATATCGCTCCCGGAAATGCCGAGCACCCGGGAGATGGCATAACAGATCCTCCTGGAATCCAGGTTTCCCGCCTGCCCGGTGATGTGCGCTTTTGGAAAACCGCTTGCCTTGTATCCGACCCAGGTCATGGCGGTCACGGGATTTCCCATGTAAAGGAGAATGGGAAGGTCGTCGGGAGAACAGCCCTCATAGAGCCTCCGAATTGCAAGGGATGTCTCGGCAATCACTCTTGTGTTGACGGTAAGAAGGTCGCTTCGGGCCTGCCCTTCTCTTCTCGGGACGCCCACACCGACAAAAATCACATCGAGCCCCGCCATATCCTCGATCTTGTTGGTTCCCAGGAGGCGTGGCCTGCGGATGGCATTGGCCTTGAGGTCTTCGATCCAGGCCTCGGCCCTGTTTGGATATCCTTTCTTGGGCCGGCCATAAAAGACAATTTCCTTCCCCAACCCCTGTTCAACAAGCGTGAGGACAACGTCCCTTGAGACATTTCCAAATCCCCAGACGCCGACCTTGTTCCTCTCCTTCACTTGTTCTATGTATTTGCATTCAGTGAGTGGTGTATACATTTTTCCCTCTCGTTTCTTATTCTCTGCCCTCGGGCGGTTCGTAAGAACAGCCCATCAGTCCGCAATAATTCCCAACATATTCAGCTTTGGGCCGGTACAATACCGGTTTTTCCTGCGCTTCTCCGAATTTTTCCTCTATGATATGCGCACACCATCCTGCGATCCTCGAAATCGCGAAAACGGGGGTCATGAGGTCTCTAGGAATTTCCATCATGTAATACACGGGTGCGCTATAGAAATCCACATTGGGCTGAATGCCCTTTTTCCCCCTGCTGGCAAATTCCTTCAGAGCTCCCTGTTCAACCCGGACAGAGAGCTCGTGCCATTTTTCGAGCCCCAGC
>Ga0307426_1000724_pt1 | contig 22363 bp, 20 predicted proteins | sample SalMarWE160340MG_FD_202165 | JGI IMG/M metagenome (GOLD analysis project Ga0307426, IMG submission 202165) | Salt marsh sediment microbial communities from the Plum Island Ecosystem LTER, Massachusetts, United States - WE1603-40 | ecosystem: Environmental > Aquatic > Marine > Intertidal zone >...
TCGTCATGGCCGTGAACGGTTTGATCGCCGGTTGGCTCGCCGGGCTGATCCTCGGGGGCGGCGGATTGATCCGCAACATATTCGTGGGGATCATCGGATCGTTCGTGGGCGGCGCTCTGGTACGGGCCGGGTGGATCCAGGTTCCGTTTCCCATGGACTCCATTTGGGCCCACCAGATTCTGGTATCGACGATTGGCGCCATCCTGGTGGTCATTCTGGCGCGGATTATCGGGCGTTAGCCCCGCGGCCGGCATGCCTTGACTTGCCCAGCCGGGGTGGCCACGTTGAGGCTCCGGTCAGCGACCGGTCAGACCTAACGTGGCGAGCATGACCACTCCTCTGCGCACTCGGGAATTCACTGCAGCTGGTCCCGCGGGCGGGTCCTTGGACGCAAAGCCGCGTCTCCGGAAGCCCGACTGGATCCGTGTCAGGGCGCCGGGTTCGCCGGCCCATGCCGATACGGCGCGCATCGTGCGCGCGCGGGGTCTGCACACGGTTTGCGAGGAAGCGGGCTGTCCCAACATCGGGGAATGCTGGGCCAAGCGCCACGCCACCTTCATGATCATGGGCGACACCTGCACGCGCGCGTGCGCCTTCTGCAATGTGCGCACGGGACTGCCGCGTGCGCTCGATGCCGCGGAGCCGGCCAATGTCGCCGCCGCCGTGCAGGAGCTGGGGCTCGAGCACGTCGTCGTCACCTCCGTCGATCGCGACGACTTGGCCGATGGAGGGGCGGCGCACTTCGCCCGCGTGATCTCGGCGATCCGCAGCGCGGCGCCAAGGACGACGATCGAGGTGCTCACTCCTGATTTCCTGCGCAAGGACGGAGCGCTCGACACCGTCATCGATGCAGCCCCCGACGTCTTCAACCACAATCTGGAGACGGTGCCGCGGCTCTACCTGTCGATCCGGCCGGGCGCGCGCTATTTTCACTCGCTGCGCCTCTTGCAGCGTGCCAAGGAGCTCTCGCCCGGTCTCTTCACTAAGTCGGGGATCATGGTCGGCTTGGGCGAAGCGCGCGAGGAGGTGATGCAAGTCATGGACGACCTGCGCTCGGCCGGCGTCGATTTTCTCACCATGGGCCAGTACCTGCAGCCGAGCCCGCGGCATGCCGAGGTCAAACGGTTCGTGCCGCCGCAGGAGTTTGATGCCCTGCGCAGCGTGGCGCTGGCCAAGGGGTTCGCCATGGTTGCCGCCAGCCCGCTGACGCGCTCCTCCTACCACGCCGCGGAAGACTTCCAGCGCCTGAGGGCTTCACGGCGCGCTGCCCGATCCTAGAGCGCGCCGGCCCAGCAAGAGCGGAGCCGTCCTTGCCCAGCTTCGAGACCACGCGCCATGTGCCTTTCAGCGCCGAGCAGATGTTCGCGCTGGTGGCGGATGTCGAGCGCTACCCGGAGTTTCTGCCGCTGTGCCAGGGCTTGCGCATCCTTTCGCGCGAGCAGCGCGGGGGCGAGTGCGTGCTGGATGCGACCATGACCGTCGGCTACAACGCGATCCGCGAGTCCTTCACCAGCCGCGTGATCCTGCGTCCGCAGGACAATGAGATCAGCGTCGCCTATCTCGACGGGCCGTTCTCGCATCTCGACAACCGCTGGCGCTTTCGCGACGCGGCCGGCGGGTCGCACGTCCACTTCTTCATCGATTACGTATTCGCCTCGCGCATGCTGGGCATGGTGATGGGGGCGGTGTTCGACAAGGCGGTGCGCAAATACACCGACGCCTTCGAGGCGCGGGCCCGCATCCTTTATGGCGTGCCGGCCGGGCATGTGCGAATGCCCAACGAGGGCTAGAGTGCTTCTTAGAAAAGTGGGAACCGCTTTTCCAACAAGAAGCACGACAAAATAATGGGCTAGGATCTTTCCGCGATGCCACGAAGACGGGAAAGATCCTAGCGCACCACCGTCTCGACGTTGCGGGCGCTCGTCAGGCCCAGCACGGTATTGAGACCGCGTACACCGGTCAGAATGGCCCCATCGAGGTCCGCTTCGCTCAGGTCGGCGCCCGTCAGGTTGGCGCCCGTGAGGTCTGCGCGCGACAAGTCGGCCTTCTTGAGCACCGCTCCCGCCAGATCGGCGCCGCGCAGGTTGGCAAACGCGAGCAGGGCATGCGTGAGATTGGCACCGGTGAGCGTCGCTTGCGACAGGTTGGCGCCTAAGAGCTCGGTCCGCCAGATGTGCTCGATGAAGCCCGTCCGTCCGAACGGCGCCAGCGTAGCGCCGGTGAGGTTGGCCCGGCGCATGTCGGCGCGGTTGAAGCGGCCGAATATCTTGGCGCCGCTCAAGTCGGCCTCGACAAAGCTGACCCCCTCCTTTGACGGCGCGGCAAGCGATGAAAAGGCCGATGGGCGCAGCAGGCTCGCGCCGGAAAGGTTGGCGTGATCGAAGCGGGCGCCGATGATGACGATGCGATCGAGACGCGCTGCTCGCAGATCGGTGCTCGACAGATCGGCATTCGTCAGATCGGCGCCGAAGAGGTCGCTGCGCGATAGGTCGGCGTGCTTGAAATCGAGCCCGCTCATGTCGAGGTCGCGCAAGTTCCGGCTGCTGAGGTCGAGAGGCGTGGAGGCATCAGCCTGGTAAAGCTGCCGGGCCAGCTCGCGCACGCTCAGGTCGGCGGCGTTCGCGTATGTGGGGCCGAGCCCGGCCAGGATGACGGCAAGGCCAACGGCGAGGAACGATGCAAAGAAGGGCATGCGCATGCCAACATGTCCTGCGGCTAACTCTGGGCGGCGCTCATCATATCCCGGCGAGGGCCAAGCACCTAATTGGAGGGGTCCGCTGCCAGGGCCTCGCCGGCAAGGGCGATCGCCTCGCGCACGCTGGCCAGGCGGATTTGCCCCCGGCCGATGTCGCCGAAGCGGCACTCGCGCGCAATCGTTGCGCCGGCTTTCCTTGCCGCCGCCAGATAGACGAGCCCCACGGGCTTTTCGGGAGTGCCGCCGTCAGGACCGGCGATGCCGGTGACCGAAATTGCGAGATGAACCGGCGAGCACGCAAGCGCACCTTCGGCCATGGCGCGGGCAACCGGCTCGCTGACGGCGCCGTGCGTCGCGATGAGCCGCGCATCGACACCGAGAAGCTCCGCCTTGGCGGCTTTTGAATAGGTCACGAGCCCGCGATCGAGCGTCGCCGATGCGCCGGGAATTTCCGTTAGCAGTCCTACCAGAAGCCCGCCGGTGCAGCTTTCGGCCGTCGCAAGCTTCATGCTCCGGCGCTGCAGCGTTGCCAGCAATGCCGCCGCCGCATCCAGAAGCTCGCGGGAGAACAGGTCACTCATATCCCACTATAGCAAGTGCCGCGGCATCCCGCGGCACAATGCTTCGCGTAGGACGTTCTAGCTTCAGCGCCCAACCTTAATTGGGCGCCAGCTTCTCGGCCTGATGCAGAAGATTGTCGAGCACGTTGCGGCTTTCCGCACCGATGGCGCCAATCGTTCGCTTCTGCGCATCCTGCCAAACGGGAAACGCGTCCTTGAGGACGGTCTGGCCCTTGGGCGTGAGATGCAGACCGCGACCACGGCGTCCGGCCGGCGGATCCATGTTGATGTGACCCAGCGCCAAGAGCCGCTTCAGATTGCGCGACAGAGTCGACTTCTCGATGTCCAGCTCGTGTCCGATCTCGACGGCGGTAATGCTGTCGCGCGCGGCGAGCTGGGCCAGCAGCGTGTATTGGCTGGCAGTGATCCCGAGTGGACGCATGGCGTCGTCATAGACGCGTGTGATGATGCGCGACAATTGACGCACGCGCGTCGCCAGACAAGCCCCGGCTGTCATCTCGGCGATGTCGTCTATACTGGCGGTCTCGACTGGTGTGCGCTCTAGCGTGTGTGTCATGACGTTCATTTCGGCCCCCGCCTTCGCTCGTGGTCATACAACCCCTGTGGATTGATGCCGCGATTCTGTCGCGGGGGTCAACGAGCATTGGGGGGACGACTCGACCTGCTGTCACGCTGGCGTCAGAATCGTTGCGGTGGCGATTGCAGCGATTCCCTCGCGCCGGCCCACGAAGCCCAGTCCTTCCGTCGTCGTCGCCTTGACGCCGACCCGGCTCGCGTCGATCCCGAGAATGGACGCTATGGCCTGGCGCATGGCCGCGCGATGCGGTCCGATCTTAGGCGCCTCGCACATAAGAGTGACGTCGACGTTGGCGATGCGGCCGCCCAGCGCGCGCACGCGTCCCGCTGCATCCTCGAGAAAGACCCGCGAGGCGCAGCCGCGCCAGGCCGGGTCGCTCGGGGGAAAGTGCTCGCCGATGTCCCCGTCGCCGATGGCTCCGAGAATGGCGTCGGTGAGGGCGTGCAAAGCCACGTCGGCGTCGGAGTGGCCCTCGAGCCGGTGCGTGTGCGCGATCCTGATGCCGCACAGCCAAACGTGATCACCGGGGGCGAAGGCGTGCACGTCGAAGCCGGTGCCCGTGCGCGTCTCCATCAATGGAGCGGCAGGCGCGACAAGTCTCTCTGCCAGAGCGACATCATCGGGTGTTGTCAGCTTCATGTTGTGGCATCCGCTCGCGATGAGCTGGACGGGCATGCCTGCCCACTCGGCCAGCCCGGCATCGTCGGTAAAGTCGCGTTGACCCTTGTCGGCGGCCAGCCGGTGCGCGGCGAGGATCGGTGCAAAGTGAAACGCCTGAGGCGTCTGCGCGCGCCACAGATTTGCGCGGTCGATCGTCTGCTCAACGTGGCCTGCCGCATTCGACCGCTTGAGCGTGTCCGCAATCGGCTCGGCCGCGATGGCTGCAGGCGTGTGATCGAGGGCGGCGAGAAGCCGTGTGATGAGATCGCCGGTCAGGAACGGGCGGGCGGCATCATGGATCAGCACCCGCTCCGGGGCATTCGCTGCTAGTGCCTCAAGCCCGAGCCGGACCGAATCCTGTCGGGTCGCCCCGCCCGAAACCGGCTCGACGAGGTCTGCGGCATAGCGCCTCGTAGCCTGCGAATACAGCGGCCGGTCATCGGGATGAATGACGACCTCGACGGCATCCACCTGCGGGTGGCGGGTCAGGACATCGAGCGAATGCGCCAGCACAGGCACCCCGGCAAGCGCACGATACTGCTTGGGAATGGCGCCCATGCCGGCTGCCCGCGCGCCACGCCCCGCAGCCACGATAATTGCTACCGTCGTTGCCATCGCCGCCTACGTCACTGGGGAAACTTGCGATTGCTTAGACGTATCGCCGTAAATCAGCAAATATGGCTCCGCTTGTTCGCGCTTGCGAAATAAGTAACTTCCCCCTATTCTGCCCAAATCAAGGGCACCTTTCCAGGATGCCTATTTGCTAGGCAAAACACGATACGCGCGGTCAGGATGATTACCGGAGCTGCGTTCAATATAGGGCGTCAGGCCGTTTCCAACGGCGTGTTTCTCGCGCCCATGTCCGGCGTGACGGACCTGCCCTTTCGCCGGCTCGCGCACTGCCTGGGGGCGGGACTCGTCGTCTCGGAGATGGTGGCAAGCGAGGATCTCGTGCGTCAGCGCGCCGACGTCGTGCGCAGGGCCGCCGGCGGCGACCTGACGCCATTTGTCATACAACTCGCCGGCCGGGAGGCGTCGTGGATGGCCGAAGGGGCCCGCGTCGCCGAAGGGCTCGGCGCCGACGTTGTCGACATCAACATGGGCTGCCCGGCGCGCGAGGTGACGGGCAAGCTGTCGGGCAGCGCGCTGATGCGCGACGTCGATCACGCGGCATCGCTGATCGCTGCGGTGGTGCGCGCCGTCACCGTTCCCGTCACGCTCAAGATGCGGCTCGGCTGGGACAATAGCTGTCGCAACGCGCCGGCACTTGCACGCCGTGCCGAGGCGCTGGGCGTGGCGCTCATCACGGTGCATGGACGCACGCGCTGTCAGTTCTTCAAGGGGCGCGCCGACTGGGCGGCTGTCTCCGACGTGAGCCGCGCGGTGTCGATCCCCGTCATCGTCAACGGCGACATCGGCTCGGCGAGCGAGGCCAGCCGTGCACTGCGCCAATCCGGAGCCTCAGGGGTGATGGTGGGGCGCGGCGCCTACGGCGCGCCGTGGCTGCCGGGCCAGATTGCTGCGTCGTTCGCAACAGGACGCGATCCGGGGGCGCCGCCTCTCGAACAGCAGGGCCACATCGCGCGCGGGCATGTCGAGGCGATGCTGTCGCACTACGGCACCACCTTGGGCCTGCGCAACGCCCGCAAGCACATCGGTTGGTACCTGGAGAAGAGTGGCCGCGCCCTTGACGTGGTCAAGGCCTGGCGCCGGCGGTTGTGCACCGATGACAACGCAAGCCGCGTCCTGCACGGGCTCGATATATTCTACTGCGATGCCCGGGAGGCGGCGGCATGAGCAAGACCGCGACCGCGCGCACGCACGTACCGACGCGACGGCCGGTCGAGCACGACCTGCTGCTGACGGCGCTGCCGCACCCCATCATGGTGCTGGCAGAGGACAACCACATCGTCTACGCCAACTCGGCCGCCGAGGCGTTCCTATCGACGGGCATCGCGCTGTTGAAGCGCCTGCGCCTCGATGACGTCGTGGGATTCGGCTGCCCACTGCTGGCCCTGGTCGAGCAGGTGCGCCGCGGCGGCTCGACGGTCAACGAGTACGGCGTGGAGATCACCACTCCGAAATTCTCCGGCCCGAAGCTCGTTGATGTCTACGGTGGTCCGCTGCCCGACCAGCCGGGCCTCGTCGTGCTGATGCTGCAGCAGCGCAACATGGCGATGATGATCGAGCGCCAGCTCACGCACCGTGCAGCGGCACGCTCCGCTTCTGGCCTTGCCGCGGTGCTCGCGCATGAGATCAAGAACCCGTTGTCGGGTATCCGCGGTGCCGCGCAGCTGCTGGAGCAGGGGCTGTCGGATCAGGATCGCGCCCTCACCCAGCTGATCTGCTCGGAGACGGATCGTATCCGCAATCTGGTCGACCGCATGGAGGTGTTCGGCGACGAGCGGCCTCTCACCAAGGAGCCGGTCAACATTCACGACGTGCTCGAGCATGTGCGGCGCCTGTGCGAATCCGGCTTCGGTCGCGGCATTCGCTTCATAGAGGACTACGATCCGTCGCTTCCCCCCGTGCCGGGCAATCGCGACAAGCTCGTGCAGGCTTTCCTGAACCTGGTGAAGAACGCCGTCGAGGCGCTGGGGGAGAAGAAGAAGAATGGCCGCATCGTCATGCAGACCTCGTTCCGGCCCGGCGTGCGCCTGTCCGTGCAAGGCTCAGACACGCGCATCAGCCTGCCTTTGATGATCCAGATCGAGGACAACGGACCCGGCATTCCCGATCACCTCAAGGCGCATCTGTTCGACCCCTTCGTTACGACCAAGCCGCATGGAACCGGGCTCGGTCTCGCGCTCGTCGCCAAGATCATCAACGATCACGGCGGGATCATCGAGTGCGACAGCGAGCCCGACCGCACCGTGTTTCGCGTTCTTCTGCCCTTGCAAGACCGTGAGCCCGTCCCGATGACCCGCTCGAGCCCGAGGTAGCACATGGCCCGTGGCACCGTTCTGATTGCCGACGACGACACCGCGATCCGCACCGTACTCAATCAGGCGCTCGCGCGCGCCGGCTACGCGCCGCGTGCGACGGGAAATGCTGCGACGTTGTGGCGGTGGGTAAGCCAGGGGGAGGGGGACGTCGTGTTGACCGACGTGGTCATGCCCGATGAGAACGCGTTCGACCTCATACCACGCATCAAGAAGATCCGGCCCGATCTGCCCATCATCGTCATGAGCGCGCAGAACACGCTGATGACGGCGCTTTCGGCGGCCGAGAAGGGCGCTTACGAGTACCTGCCCAAGCCCTTCGACCTCAACGAGGTCGTGGCGGTCGTCGGCCGCGCCCTCACGCAGCCCGGTCGCCGCCTGCAGCGCTCCACCCAGGAGATCGAGAGCGAGGAGCTGCCGCTGATCGGCCGTTCGCCGGCGATGCAGGAAATCTACCGTGTGCTCGCCCGTCTGACGCAGACCGATCTCACGGTGATGATCAACGGCGAGAGCGGCACCGGCAAGGAGCTCGTTGCGCGTGTCCTGCACGACTACGGGCGCCGCCGCCAGGGACCGTTCGTCGCCATCAACATGGCGGCGATCCCGCGCGAGCTGGTCGAGAGCGAGCTGTTCGGTCACGAGAAGGGGGCCTTCACGGGCGCCCAGGCGCGCACGCACGGCCGTTTCGAGCAGGCCGAAGGCGGCACGCTGTTCCTCGACGAGATCGGCGACATGCCGCTCGATGCCCAGACCCGCCTGCTGCGGGTGCTGCAGGAAGGCGAGTACACGACCGTTGGCGGGCGCACGCCGATCAAGACCAACGTGCGCATTATCGCTGCCACGCACCGCGACTTGAAATCCCAGATCCAGCAGGGGTTGTTCCGCGAGGACCTTTTCTATCGCCTCAACGTCGTGCCCATCCGCATTCCACCGCTGCGCGAGCGGCTGGAGGACGTGGGCGACCTCGTGCGTCACTTCCTCAGGCAGGCCGCGCGCGAGGGCCTGGGGCAGAAGTCGATCGAGGCGGCCGCCATCGACCGGCTGAAGGGGCATCCCTGGCCGGGCAACATCCGCGAGCTGGAGAATTTCGTGCGCCGCGTCGCCGCGCTCTACACGCAGGACACGCTGACGAGCCATATCATCGAGCAGGAGCTGACCGACGCACTGCCCGACAAGTCGATGGATACGGGAGGCGGTGATTCCAAGGATCTGAGCGAGCAGGTCGAGCGCTATCTTGCAGGGTACTTCGCCAGCTTCGGCAAGGATCTGCCGCCGCCGGGCCTATACGAGCGTGTCATTCGTCAGGTCGAGCTGCCGCTGCTCACCGCTGCGCTGGCTGCGACGCGGGGCAATCAAATCCGTGCCGCGGAGCTCTTGGGGTTGAACCGCAACACGCTGCGTTCCCGCATCAGGGCGCTTGACATCCGCGTCTTCCGTACGCCTCAGCCCTGACGCCGCCGCCTAGCCACATTGAAATTCAAGGATAAGTGGGTGCGCATCTTGTGTGCCCGCATCTCTCATGTTACCCATCGGACACGTCGCGAAAATGTCACAGTCCGTTGTTTTGCTGCGGCCAGTTCAAGCCACGAACACCAGATAACAAAACTGCGCCCAGGCTTGACGAAGAGACCGGCCCCTTTTTCCGCCCTTGAGAGAGCTTGCTGATGTTGTCCGACCACGTTGCTTCGCAGCGAGGCCCAGACTTGGGGGAGGGTCCATCCCCCATTAATCCGAGCGATCGGGCATTCTGGATCGGCTTGAGCGTCGTGCTGCTCTCGCTCGTCTCCGCGTTTGCGACCTATCTCATCCTCACAGGGCTGACACCCATCGCCCCGCGCGGGGAGGTGGTGGTCGTCGTCCTGTTCCTCAATGTCGTGCTGATCGTGGCGATGATCGCCCTGCTCGCGTGGCAGGTTGCGGGCCTGGCACGCGCCTGGCGCGAGAAGATCGCCGGCGCGCGGCTGCATATCCGCATCGTGGCGCTGTTCAGCATCATCGCCGCATTGCCGGCACTGCTGCTCGCGGTCGGCGCCACGGTGACGTTCTCGCGCTCGCTCGACAGCTGGTTCTCGACGCGGACGCGCGCCATCGTCTCCAGCTCGCGCGACGTGGCCAACGCCTATCTCGACGAGCACGGGCAGGTGATCCGCACCGACATCGTCAACATGGCCCGCGATCTCGACACCGCCGCGCAATCCGTCGGCGGCGACCTGACCAAGCTGCAGCGCGTGGTCATGGTTCAGGCCGGCCTGCGCGACCTGCCCGCCGCCTACATCATCAAGCGCAACGGCGACCTCGTGGTTGAGGCCACCGCCGACAACAAGCTGCCGTACACGGCCCCCTCGCAGGCTGTAATCGCCCAGGCCGAGGCCGGCCAGGTGCCGCTTCTGATGCCGACCGCGGACCGTTATCGGGTTGCGGCGGTCACCAAGCTGGAGAAATTTCCCGGCAAATTGCTCTACGTGGCCCGCGGCGTGAGCCCGAAGGTCATTCGGCATCTGCAACTCACCGCCCAGAACGTCGACGAGTTCAATCGCCTGCGCAAGGCCCGCGGCGGTCTCAAGATCGCGCACGGCCTCATGTATCTGATGATCTCGATGACGGCATTGCTCGCCGCCATCTGGGTCGGTTTGTGGTTTGCCGGCCGCTTCGTCGCGCCCATACGCCGTCTCATTGCTGCCGCGCAGGAGGTCTCAAAGGGCAACTTGATGATCTCGCTGCCCGAGAAGCGCGGTGAGGGCGATCTGCGGCGCCTGTCGAAAACGTTCAACACGATGACGCGCGAGCTCAAGCACCAGCGTGACGCACTGGTGACCGCCAACGAGCAGCTCCTGGAGCGCCGCCATTTCATGGAGGCGGTGCTGTCGGGCGTCTCCGCGGGTGTGATCGGCCTCGACAGTCAGGACCGGATCACGCTGGTGAGCCGGGCGGCGGGCAGCCTGCTCGGACTTGCCGAGGAGGAGGTGGTTGGCAAGAAGCTCAAGGACGTCGTGCCTGTGTTTGGCACCGTGCTCGACAGGCAGGACGAGCACACGCTCAAAGGGCGCTCTCTGGAGGAGGTGACGTTCGATGTGGCCGGCGAGGAGCGCACCTTCGCGGTGATGGTGACGCGCGAGCGCGCCAGCGGCGACGACGTCGGCTCGGTGCTCACCTTCGACGACGTGACCGATCTCGTCGTGGCCCAGCGCACGGCTGCCTGGGCGGACGTGGCGCGGCGCATCGCCCATGAGATCAAGAACCCGCTGACGCCGATACAACTTGCTGCCGAGCGTCTGCGCAAAAAGTACGCCAAGACCATCGTCAAGGACCGCGAGACGTTCGACAGGCTGACGACGACGATCGAACGCCAGGTCGGCGATCTCAAGACCATGGTCGACGAGTTCGCCGAGTTCGCGCGCATGCCCAAGCCGGAGATGGCGCGCCACGATCTGCGCCACGCGGTGCAGGAGCCCGTCGTATTGTTCCGCGAGGGCCATCCGGAGATCCAGTACGAGCTCAAGTTGCCGGACCGGCCTTTGCTCATGTCGTTCGACCGGCGCCTGATCACCCGGGCCGTCACCAACCTGGTCAAGAACGCAAGCGAGGCCGTGGATGCCGCCAAGGAAGCCAACGGCAAGGCCGGCTGGAAGGGGCGCGTGGAGACCATCGTCACGCCGCAGAGCGACCGCGTGACCATCGAGGTGATCGACAACGGCGTCGGCCTGCCAAAGCAGAACCGCGCCCGCCTGCTCGAGCCCTACGTCACCACGAAGGGGCACAAGGGCACGGGTCTGGGCCTGGCCATGGTGCAGAAGATCACCGAGCAGCACGGCGGCACGCTCACCCTCGAGGACGCACCCGAGGGGCCCGGGCGCGCCCAAGGAGCGCTTGTACGCATTACCTTGCCTCTGGAGAACGCGCGCGCAGTCGCGCGGCCGGAGCCTTCCGCCTCATCAAGTCAACACGTCCCGGCACAGCAGGCCTGACCGGATCGATCGAAGGAGTGACAGATGCCAGCAGACATCCTCATCGTCGACGACGAGGCCGACATCCGCGACCTGGTCGCCGGCATACTGGAGGACGAGGGGCACAATGCACGGCTCGCCCGCGATAGCGACGAGGCCTTGCGTGCGATCGAGGAGCGCCGGCCGCAATTGGTGATCCTCGACATATGGCTGCAGGGCAGCCGGCTCGATGGCCTGGAGGTGCTGTCCTACATCAAGCGCAGCTATCCCGACCTGCCCGTCGTCATCATCTCCGGCCACGGCAACATCGAGACCGCGGTCACCGCCATCAAGCGGGGTGCCTACGACTACATCGAGAAGCCATTCAAGGCCGATCGTCTGATCCTGGTCACGCTGCGTGCGCTCGAGGCCTTTCAGCTGAAGCGGGAGGTCAAAGAGCTCAGAGAGCGCTCCAGCTTCAGCGCGGACATGGTCGGCAAGTCGACGGCCATCAACCAGCTGCGCAACGCCATCGATCGCGTGGCGCCGACCAACAGCCGCATTCTGATCCGCGGGCCCTCGGGTTCGGGCAAGGAGCTTGCCGCCCGCGTAATCCACATGAAGTCCGTTCGCGCCGAGGCGCCCTTCGTGGTGCTCAACGCGGCCGCGATGGCGCCCGACCGCGTCGAGGACGAGCTGTTCGGCACCGAGGACCGCACCGGGGGTGCGCGCAAAGTGGGCGCGCTCGAGGAGGCGCACGGCGGCACGCTCTACATCGACGAGGTCGCCGACATGCCCGTGGAGACCCAGGGCAAGGTGCTGCGCGTGCTCGTTGAGCAGAAGTTCCTGCGCTTAGGCGGCTCGCAGAAGGTGGCGGTCGATGTGCGCATCATCTCCTCCACCAGCCGCGACCTGGAGCGCGAGATCAACGAGGGCCGCTTTCGCGAGGACCTTTACCACCGCCTCAACGTCGTGCCCTTGCGCGTGCCGAGCCTGGCGGAGCGGCGCGAGGACATTCCCGAGCTCATTCAGTATTTCGTGGGCCAGCTGAGCAACGCCTCGGGTCTTGCGCCCCGGCGCATCGGCGAGGACGCCATCGCGGTGCTGCAGGCGCACGATTGGCCGGGCAACGTGCGTGAGCTGCGCAACAACATCGAACGCCTGATGATCCTGGCAGGCGGCGATCCCAACACCGTCATTACCGCCGAGATGCTGCCCGAGGAGATCGGCTCCAACGTGCCGCTGCCCGTGAACGGCGGGGCGGAGCATCTGATGTCGCTGCCCTTGCGCGAGGCGCGCGAGATCTTCGAGCGCGAGTACCTGCTCGCTCAGATCAACCGCTTCGGCGGCAACATCTCGCGCACCGCCGAGTTCGTCGGCATGGAGCGCTCGGCACTCCATCGCAAGCTCAGGGCGCTCGGGGTGTCCTCGGAGCACCGTGGGGCTGCGGAGGTGCGCCAGGCATGATCGTGAAGCGGTGAAATCGTGAGTTGGTGAAATCGCACGATGGCCGCCGCTACAACTCTCGATCTCACGAGTTCACGAAGTCACGATCTCACGGTCTGCCAATGAGCCGTATCGTCTACGTCAACGGCCGCTACATCCCCTACGCGAAGGCCGCCGTGCACGTGGAGGATCGCGGCTTTCAGTTCGCCGACGCCATCTACGAGGTGTGCCAGGTGCGCGCTGGCCGGCTCATCGACGAGGCGGCGCACATGGCGCGGCTGGAGCGCTCGCTCGCAGAGCTCAAGATCGCCCGCCCCATGAGCATGGGCGCGCTCGCCCACGTCATGCGTCAGACGATCCGCCGCAATCGCGTGATCGACGGGCTCGTCTACCTGCAGGTGACGCGCGGGGAGGGACCGCGCGATTTCGCCTTTCCGCAGGCCGATACGCCGAGGACCGTCGTTTGCCTTGCCCGCGCCGTTGCGCCCGGCCCCCAGGAGGGGCTTGCGCGCGGGGGCATCGCGGTCAAATCAATGCCGGACATCCGCTGGGGCCGTTGCGATATCAAGTCGGTCATGCTGCTGCCGGCCTGTCTGGCCAAGGAGGCCGCGCGAGGCGAGGGGGCGCGCGAGGCGTGGTTCGTCGATGCGGACGGTTTCGTCACGGAAGGTGCGTCGAGCAACGCCTGGATCATCACCGGCGACGGGACTGTCATCACTCGGCAAATTGCTCCCGCTATCCTCCCCGGCGTGACGCGAGCCACGCTCGTTAGAATGCTGACGGACGAGAAGATGCAGTTTGTCGAGCGTCCCTTTCGCATCGCTGAAGCCTTGCAGGCTCGCGAGGCGTTCATTACGTCGGCAACCAACACCGTCATGCCGGTTGTGCGCGTCGACGGGATGGTGATTGGGGATGGCAAACCGGGACCGCTAACGCGGCGGCTTCGCTCGAAATTTCAGCAGTTTGCCGTCATTTCGGGCGCTTGAGCGTCTTCTTTTTGAAGGGAAAATTGGTATACCTTTTAGTGTGCGCTGCGGCATACTGTTATTATATTTCACTATGCGCGCGATCGCTCAGTGGAGCGGCCGAAGCAACCCCATGCAGACCTAGAACAGGCGGATAAAAAAAATGGGTGCAGACCGAGTCCAAAATCTTCAGGACACGTTCCTGAACCACGTACGCAAGAACAAGACGCCGCTTACCATCTTTCTCATCAACGGCGTGAAGCTCCAGGGCATCGTCAGCTGGTTCGATAACTTCTGTGTGCTCCTGCGGCGGGACGGCCACTCGCAGCTCGTGTATAAGCATGCGATCTCGACCATCATGCCCGGCCAGCCCGTCCATCTCATGGAGACGGAGACGACCGAGGCCTAACCCGGATCGGCGACGGCCATAGACGAGCGCGTTGACACACGAGAGCAAGACGGGGAGCAGGGTCTGCGACAGCGCGGGCCGACGGTGCGGGCACTGGTGCTCGTCCCCGATTTGAAGCGGTCCAGGCGGGTTCGCGCCGAGCAGGCGAAGAGCGCAAGCCGGACCGCAGCCCCCCTGCATTCACTCGACGACCGACTGAGCGAGGCCGTCGGCCTTGCCGAGGCGATCGACCTCGAAGTTGCGAGCAGCCTGATCGTGCCCGTGCCCAATCCGCGCCCTGCCACGCTGTTCGGGGCCGGCAAGGTGGAGCAGCTGCAAGAGCTCATCGCCCAAGACGGCATCGCCCTCGTCATCATCGATCATCCCGTATCCCCCATCCAGCAGCGCAATTTGGAGCGCGCGTGGAACGTCAAGGTGCTCGACCGCACGGGACTGATCCTGGAGATCTTCGGAGCGCGCGCGCGCACCAAGGAGGGGCGTCTGCAAGTCGAGCTGGCGCATCTGTCCTATCAGAAGAGCCGGCTGGTGCGGACATGGACCCACTTGGAGCGCCAGCGCGGCGGCTACGGGTTCCTCGGCGGCCCGGGCGAAGCCCAGATCGAGCTCGACCGGCGCATGATCGACGAGCGCATCATCGCCATCCGCAAGGAGCTGGAGGTCGTCGTCAAGACGCGCGAGCTGCACCGCAAAGGGCGCCGGCGCGTGCCTTATCCCGTCGTCGCCATCGTCGGCTACACCAACGCCGGCAAATCGACGCTCTTCAACCGCATCTCGGGGGCCGACGTTTTCGCCAAGCAGCAGGTGTTCGCCACTCTCGATCCCACCATGCGCGAGGTGCGCATGAAGAGCGGGCGCCGCATCATCGTGTCGGACACCGTCGGCTTCATCTCGGATCTGCCCACCATGCTGGTCGCCGCTTTCCGCGCGACGCTGGAGGAGGTGATCGAGGCCGACCTGGTCCTGCACGTGCGCGACATCTCGCACGCGGAGTCCGACGCCCAGGCGCGCGACGTCGAGACGGTGCTCGGGGCGCTGGGTATCGACACCGCCGGCCCCGACTGCCCAATCCTCGAGGTTTGGAACAAGATCGACCTGCTGAGCCCGGTGACGCGTGCCCAGGCCCAGAATGCGGCCAATTGGCCGGAACGGCGCCCCGTCCTGGTCTCCGCTGCGAGCGGGGAGGGCATCGACGAGCTGCTCCTGGCGATCGATGCGCGGCTGGGCCTGCGCGACGAGATCCTGAGGCTCGTCATCCCGGCGCACGAAGGCCGGCTTCTGAGCTGGCTCTATCAGGAGGCGGAGGTTTTGGAACGCGAGACCTCGCCGACGGGGGAGGTCAAGGCGCGTGTACGCATTGCAGCGGAAAAGAAAGAGCGCCTCAACGCCCAGGCGCGTCGGGCCGGAGCGGCCCTGACGCCGGTGTGAGGCGCACCAAGCCCCTTGTCAGCTAGAAGGCCGGGCCGCTGTAGAGGCTCCACTCGTCGGCACCGGGCTCGGGCGCCGCCTTTTGCGCCTGGACCGGCTTCTTCTGTGCCACGGCCTTCTGCTTAGCGGGCGCGCTGCCGGAGTAGCTCGACGACACCGGCTTTCCCTGTGCCATCGCCAGCCGCTTCTTCAGCTGAAACACCGTCCGCCTCGCCGCCTGCTTAGAGCTGCGCTCACGGGCGGCCTCTTCGCGGGCCTGCTCTGCTTCACGTTCAGCGGCGATGCGCGCAGCCTGCTCCGCTTCCAGTCTCTTGCGGATTTCCGCGATCGCCTGCTCGGCACCTTCCCTGGCGTTCTCGCTGACAAAAGCCACCCGCGCCTCGGCCTCCTTCGCCGCCCGCTCGGCGGCCTCTCTGGCGGCCCTCACCTGGGAAAGCTCGGCATTTGCTTCCTCTGCGGTGCGCTGCGCCAGCGCGGCGGTACGTTGAGCCTCCTCGGCGGCGCGCTGGGCTCCTTCCTTGGCGGTGCGCTCCTGGGCGAGTGCGCGTTGGATTTCCTGGGCAAAGCGCCTGCTCTCCTCGACCGCGGGATCGGGTGCGGGGCTCGCGGCGCTCTCGGCGGTCTCCTTGGCTTGAACGGCGAGGGCGAGCTGCTGGGCGAGCTCGCGCGCTTCCTCCTCCGCCGTAAGCCGCAACGTACGCTCCTGATCGGCCTGCTCACGCGCCTCATACGAAGCGCGCTCGGCCGCGCGCCGCGCCGTGCGCTCAAACCAAAGCCGGCGGCGCTCCTTTTTGATTGCGTGCGCCAGCTCCGGTCCGAACACCAGCATCGGCGCGGCCGTTGCCTCGCGAGAGGTGCTCCAGAACTCCCCGTAAAGCCACATTGCAGTGACGCCGGAGATGATCGTCGCGATCGACAAGCCAGCGACGAGACGCATCGGGAAGCTGGACAGCGCGCGCGTATAGCTGCGTTGCTCCACGGGCGCGATGGCCGTCTGCGCCGGAGCGTGAAGTTGCCAAGGATCGTAGGTCCCGAAGGTCCACAAGTGACCTTCGGGATCGCGGCAGGTGTAGACGCTGTCGCCGTTGTCGTTGGTCTTGATGCCGAGCACGATCTCGGAGCCCGCCTCGCACGCCCTGGCGTAGTGGGTATCGAGATCCTTGACCACGAAGTAGCAGCACTGCGTCTCGGCACCGCCGACATCCTCGGGCTGTGCCATGTAGCTGTCGATGTCGAAGCCCTGAACGGCACCGAGCATGATGATCGTGTTGCCGTAGGACAGCTCGGCGTAGGTGACGCTGCCGTCCTCGCCATTGACGAGGGAAAGGATCTCAAAGCCGAAAGCCCGGCGCAGCCATTCGACGGCGGCACCGACGTTCCTGTAGCGCAGGCCCGGAGAAGAGCGCCCGGCCTCGATGTGACCTGCATCGTTCATGGCACGTCTAACCCCCCGAGAAGGCTCGTCCGCGGCGCATCGGGCACGCGCACGAAGCGCAATATCTGTCGGAAGTATGATCTAATTACCGATAGGGTGAATGTACGCGCCATTCACCTTAGATACAACCTACCGAATGGCACTTATGCCATTCAGCCCAGACATTTTTTCTGATTTCGGCAAGCCATTGCCTGCCGGCTCGGAGCCTGCCCGGTGGCGGGTCGGCTGGGACCGGGCAGGCCCGGCAAATGCGCGGAAAATCGCCAGAAATTCGTCCCGGCCGGGGAGCGCGGGGCAGGCGGCGCGATGGCGCTTTCGAGCCCGCAGCATTCCCGTCCCCGTTTTATGACAGGACGCCTGTGGCTTTTGGGGCCCTGCCGTTTGGGTGCCCTTCGGTTTCGGCCTCACGACCCCCAGCGCTTTGGCGTTCCGCGCATGCTGCTGCCTCAAGCCCGCGCGTTCACGAAGCGAACGAGCGCATCGAGCCCCGGACCGACGGCGGCCGGCTCGACTCCGAGCTGCTCGGGAGGGGAGCCGAGGCGATTGATCCAGACCGTCGGGTAGCCGAACCATGTGGCTCCAGCCACGTCCCAACCGGCAAAAGCTGCAAAGGCGATTTGCTCCTTCGGGAGGCTCAGTGCGTCGACGCCGAGCTGGTAGGCGCGAGGATCGGGCTTGTAGGTCTTGATGGCATCGGTGCTGAGCACGAGGTCGAACACGCCGTCGAGCTGCGAATTCGCAATACCGGCGTTGAGCATCCTTGCGGTCATGTTGGAGAGGAACGCCAGCTTGATGCCGCGGGCTTTGAGCGTTTGCAGTGCCGGCGCGACATCGGGCCATGCCTTCAGCGCCAGGAACGCATTGCGTAGCTGCGCGCGTTTCTCATCGGTCGCATCCAGCCCCAGTTGCGCCGCCGCGAAACGGTGGGCATCGATCGATGATCGCAAAGAAGCTCTTGTAGTGCCCGCCGAGCGCGCGCAGCCACTGATACTCGAAGAGCCGCGTGCGAAACAGGCTAAAGAACGCGTCGCCCTTGTCCGGGTAAAGCTCCTTTGCCAGGGCGACGACCGGTCTGGGGTCGAGGATCGGGAACCCGTCGAACGCGACCGCGCGGATACGCGCAGGCGGTGCGGTCAAGCCAGGCGGAGCATCCAGCGCCACGTGTGCTGCGGCGCCTGCTGCCGCGATCGTAAGCAGGTCTCGGCGGGTGAGCGTCATGTGTTCTCCGAGCCCCTATCCAGTGCTGCTCGCGCGATAAGACCGCGCCGCCAGCACAGCTCCTCCGTCTTCGCCTCGTCCCACAGCGCGTCCAGATGCGTTTCAAAGTTAGCTCAAGTTTGCCAGCACGGCCCAACGGCAAATACGCGCCTCGCGTTGCAACATTTGCAACCGCGAGCTCGGGAGCCTCGTGCGGCAGTGCAACAGAATGCGCGACGGCTGTGAATTTATGACGGTTACTTGACATTTGTCATTGCACCACACGAACAGAGCTCCTCAGCTTCGCCATGCGCTGAGACGTTGCGCAGGCGTTGAGTTGATCCGAAGCACGAGGGAGGAGGGGCGGTTCAAGAAAGGAGGAACCGATGACGACGGTTCGACAGCTGCTTGACAACAAGGGCCACGGATTCTGGTCCGTTGCTCCGGACGGCATGGTGTTTGAGGCCATAAAGCTGATGGCCGACAAGGATATCGGCGCCCTGCTCGTCATGAATGCGGGCAATCTCGTCGGAATGATCACGGAGCGCCACTACGCGCGTGAGATCGCCCTCAAGGGCCGCACCTCACCGCAAACGCCGGTATGCGCCGTCATGGAGACGGACATGGTGTGTGCGTGCCCGACGCAGACAATCGACGATTGCATGAAGCTGATGACCGAATGTCGCGTGCGCCACATGCCGGTGCTCGACGGGGATGAGGTGATCGGCATTGTTTCGATCGGGGACGTCGTCAAGGGCATCATCGACGAGCAGCAGTGCACGATCGGCCATCTCGAGTCGTATATTCACGGCGAGCACGGCGTGGGGCACAGCTACTGAGCGGCGCACACGACGCACCCCGCGATTTGCGCCAGGGTCGCTGATGCACTTTGTGGTTGGCTGGGCAACAGGCTCCAATCTGAGCAAGGTTTATGTTGTGAACGTCCTCATTGGCTATGGAACGACCGAGGGGCAGACACGGAAAATTGCCGAGCGGACGCAAGCGCGCATTTGTGAGGACGGACACGAGGTTGAGCTGCGCGATTGCGCATCGCACACCTCGAGCTCGAGCCTAGAGGCCTTCGATGCATTCCTTGTCGCTGCCTCGGTGCATCAGAGGCTCCATCAAGAGACGATCGTTGACTTTGCGATCGCCCATCGCGGGCTGCTCAATGCCAGGCCATCAGCCTTTATTTCCGTCAGTCTTTCCGCGGCGCTGGAGAACGAGCGAAGCGAAGCACAAGGATACGTGGATCACTTCATATCCATGACCGGATGGCAGCCCCGCATGACACTCCTTCTCGGAGGTGCTCTGCGCTTTTCCGACTACGATTATTTCCAGGAGCAGATCGTAAAATTCGTCGTCATGGATCGCGGCGCCGCGATAACGTCCGAGCGCGACCACGAGTTTACCGACTGGAATGCCCTCGATAGCTTCATTGATGCGTTTCTTAAGGCGGCCAGCTAGGCGGGATTTTCAACGCTCCTTCGCCTTCGCCTCGTCCCACAGGGCGTCCATCTCGGCGAGATTGGATTGGGCCGGCGAGCGGGCATCCTCGGCGAGACGCCGCTCGATGTAGCGGAAGCGGCGGATGAACTTCTCATTCGCTGCGCGCAGCGCGCCCTCGGGGTCGAGTTTCAAATGGCGCGCCACGTTGGCGACCACGATCAGCAGGTCGCCGAGCTCCTCCTTGATGGCCTCGGCCCCCGCCTCGCCATCGCGCGCGGCGATCTCGGTCTCGAGCTCGGCGAGCTCCTCCTTGAGCTTGGCAAGAACCGGAGCAAGCGACGGCCAGTCGAAGCCCACCTTGGCCGCCTTGTTCTGCAGCTTGACGGCGCGCGTGAGGGCGGGGAGGGCGGCCGGCACCTCGTCGAGGATGCCGGCCGGCTCTTTGTCGCCTCTCTCCGCCGCCTTGGCGCGGTCCCAGAATCCCGGTGCGGCACCGGCCGCGCGCTCCTGGGGCGTGCCGAACACGTGCGGGTGCCGGCGCAGCATCTTGGTCGTGATCGCATCGACGACGTCGGCGAAGGCGAACGCGTGTCGCTCCTCGGCCATGCGCGCGTGATAAACGACCTGGAACAGCAGATCGCCCAGCTCGTCCTTGAGGTCGTCGTGGTCGCCGCGTGCGATCGCATCGGCTACCTCGTAGGCCTCCTCGATCGTGTAGGGCGCAATCGTCGCAAACGTCTGCTGCAAATCCCAGGGACAGCCGGTGCCGGGCGTGCGCAGCGCGGCCATGACGGCGAGGAGGTCGGAAAGCGTCTTCTTTTTTGCGCCGTTGTTGTCCACCAGCGAGCCTCTCCGATAGAGTGGGCGCCCGGCAGAGGCATCATGCGTCCGCCGGCGGCTTCAGGGGCGGTATGGTCATCCTGCGCATCCTCGTCAACGCCCTGATCATGGCGGCTGAGCTGGCGGCCGTCGCCGGCGTGGCGGCGTTCGCCTACTACCATCCCTTTGTCTTTGCCGGGATCACGGCGGGTGTGAGCTTCGTGCTCGGCCTGCGCCTCGAGGTGGCGCGGCTGCGCTACGAGCTGCCGTTCTACTTCGGCGGCATCGTCACGCCGAGCACGATCCTCACCGGCCTTGTCGGCTTCGTCGAAGCGCTGTTCAAGGGCGTGATCGCCGGCGTCGCGGCTCTGTTCACATTCTCCGGCACCGATGCCGACCGGCTTGTTTGGGTCGTCATCGTGTTCGGTGTTTGCATTTATGCCGGCGCGACCGGTCTTCGGCTTCTCTCTGCACGAGGTGAAGCCCTTCCTTTGCGGTGGGGCTACTTCCGGCTCGCGCCAGCGCTCGGGCTGCTGTTCTCGGCGGGAATCGCGCTTCTGGCCGCGGCTGCCGTGCTGCCGGCCGCGAGCGTCGCCGACATCGGCTGGAGGATCATCTTCGAGATACCGGCGCGTCCCTCGATCGAGCAGGTGAGCGAGCTCTTCTTTCAGATCAAGCAGGCGTTCGACGACTTCATCGTCACGGCCTTGAGCAGCGTGATGGACGCGCGGTGGGCGCAGCTCGCCGGCATTGTTGTCAGCGTCAACGTGCTGTCAGGCTTTGTCAGTGCGCTCTATGCCGCCCTGATCGCTGCGGGGGTCCGCAAGAGCGAGGACGCGCTGCTGTGAACGTCCGGTCGCGCAGGCCCGGCCGAAGCCCGAGAGACTGCCGTCTACCGTTCGCATAATATATATTATGGAAAATGTATCTAGTTAAGTGATATGTACCAGTAGGTTCTGCATCTAGACTTCGACCCGTGTTTTCTACTTTTCATACTTGTCCGAAACGAACCGATCGAGCAGCCGCACACCCCAGCCCGAACCCCAACTCGGGTTGATCTCCGACTTGGGCGCGTCCATTGCGGTGCCGGCGAGATCGATGTGGGCCCAGGGCGTGTCCTTGACGAAGTACTTAAGAAACGCCGCCGCCGTGCACGCGCCGGCCCAGCGTCCGCCCAGGTTCTTGATGTCGGCGTTCTTCGACTCCATCATCTTGTCGTAGGCCTTGTCGAGTGGCATGCGCCATATCTTCTCGCCCGTCGAGGCGGAGGCGGCCAACAGATCTTGGGCGAGCTTGTCGTCGTTGACGAAGAGCCCGGCGTACTCCTTGCCGAGCGCAACCATGATGGCGCCGGTCAATGTCGCAAGGTCGATGATCAGCCGCGGCTTGAACCGCTCCTGCACATACGAGATGAGATCGGCCAGCACCAGGCGCCCTTCGGCGTCCGTGTTGAGTATCTCGACCGTCTGGCCCGAGTGCGCGGTGACGATATCGCCCGGGCGCGTCGCCGAGCCGGAGGGCATGTTCTCGACCAGGCCGATCAGCGCCACGGCGTTGACGTTGGCCTTGCGCTCGGCGAGTGCGTGCATCAGTCCGACGACGCAGGCGGCACCGCCCATGTCGCCCTTCATGTCCTCCATGCCGGAGGCAGGCTTGATGGAAATGCCGCCGGTGTCGAACACGACCCCTTTTCCGATGAATGCCAAAGGCTTGGCTCGTTTCGACTTGGCGCCGTGCCATTGCATGATGGCGACCCTGGCCGGACGGATGCTGCCCTGCGCCACCGCCAGGAGCGCACCCATCTTCAATTTTGTGATCTCTTCGGCATCGAGGATCTCCA
>Ga0307426_1000727_pt1 | contig 22343 bp, 22 predicted proteins | sample SalMarWE160340MG_FD_202165 | JGI IMG/M metagenome (GOLD analysis project Ga0307426, IMG submission 202165) | Salt marsh sediment microbial communities from the Plum Island Ecosystem LTER, Massachusetts, United States - WE1603-40 | ecosystem: Environmental > Aquatic > Marine > Intertidal zone >...
ATTGGGAGCAGCGTTGCGTCTGTTTCGTAGCCTACGCTGTTTCTGTCGTTCTGCATTGCAAGCTTAACGGTTGTACCTGAGCCTAAGAAGGGGTCGAGCACTGTGTCGCCTTTCACGCTGAACATTCTGATGAGCCTGTTCGCGATTTCCTCTGGGTAGGCGGCGATTCTTCTTTCGTGCTGGCTTGTTGTTTGGCGTGTGCCGGTTATGTCCCAGATTTGCGTGAACCATTCGTCGCGTTGCTTCTTGGTGAAGGCGCTCTCGTATCGACGTGGGTCGTTTGGCGGAAATCGTCTAAGTTTTCCTTTTCTGAAGATCAGTATGAATTCACAGTCTAAGGTGACGTATGCGTTGGGCGGCAGGAAGCCTGAGCCAAGGAACGCACCTTTACCTTTGTATTTCGGTTTGGTGGTTGGTTTCTTCCAGAGAATGTAGGGCAGAGTTGTGAAGCCTACGTGTTCGCAGTGTTCGATGATTCGGGAGTGGTTGGGGAAGAGGCGGAACTTGTCGTTTACGGTGCGTGTGGCGTCGCCGATGTTTATGCATGCTATTCCGCCTTCGGTGAGCACGCGGTAGGTTTCGCACCAGGTTTTGGCGAGGGTTTCGTGCATGGCTTTATAGATTTGGGTTACGGTTGCGTCTTTGCCTGTGGCTTCTAGCTCTTGCTGTAGAGTGGCGATTTGCGGGTTTATCTTGCTGAAGTGGGTGTCCCACATTTTTATCATGGGGTAAGGCGGCGAGGTTACCATTAGGGGGATGCTGGAGTCTTTTAGTTCGGGCATTTGTTGGCTGTTGGCTATGATTATTTTGTGTTCTGTTTGCATGTGGTGTTCCTTGTTTTATACGTGGGAAGGGCGCTTTTACTTTTTTGGGTTTGATGTTTCAGTGGAATTGGGATTATGAATTAAGATTCGGATTTCATAACAGATATGCATAAGCACAAACAAAAGGCGCAATCAGCGTTCAAGTTGAAAGCCGCTTTATCATCACGGAACATGCAAAGACTGTTCGCCGTCGCAGCAGTAGCAACGTTGTTACTTATGACCATGAGCATCAGGGTTGATGCACAAAGAGATGCTTCTCCAGAATACGAGCGTTACGTTCACACCGATTGGCTGGGCAACTGCACCTACGTGGAGAAGCCCATGTTCCCCGTTTACCTCAACGAGTCCCAAGTACCCATCGGCAAAAGCTGGACAGTTGTCTGCCCCTTGCAGGCGGAACACTGCTACCACGTCTACTGCTACGGCGCTTGGGTACACACCGGCGACGAACCGAAAACAGACTATGACATCTACGTCTACAACCCAGAAGGCGAGTTGGAGAGCACACACACCGAAGCGGCAGGGCTTCCAGAGCACTTGGGCACCACAGTAGACGACCCGTTTTTCGTTCCCGCCCGCTCAGGCAACTATACGTTCCAGATAATGAACGATGCGCGAGAGAGCAACGGCGCGGAGCAGGCGACTTTCATGGTAATCGAGAACGTTGAATGCGACAGTTGGTACACGCACGAGGTAAGCGGAAAAATTGCCGATGTACCGGCGTTTAACACCAGTTGGGCTTACGAGTTCGTGACCGACAGCCCGCGGATAGAGCTGTGGGTGTGCGTACCTGACACGCTGGACATGTACGAGGCGCGATTGTACTTGATGAGCAACATGGAATCGTTCACCGTGAACAACGTTTCTTTGCCTTGGGAGCTGGGACTTTATGGCAACCTAAGCACTGTGGGCGGCTACAATCTTGAAAGTGAGGAATACCGAGGCGTAGCGTACGCGAGTTGCGAGTTCAACGGGCAAGATATGTTCCTGAATTATACTCAGCCGTTTGAGGGCAAAAACGTTTACCACTTGGTTTTGATGGGTGAGGTCGGCGGAGACACCATAGAGTTCCTAGTCAAGACCACGTTCAGCGGCGCTTTGGAGCCGTTGACCTTTCCGCAGAGGGTCACCCCCGCAGATGAAACGGTTATAGCGTAAGCGACAAACACCACGCAGCTGGAGAACGCCACGTTGCGGTATACCATTGATAACTGGAAAAACTTCTCGAAAGTTGATATGGCGGTCAGCAACATGACATGCAACGCCACAATCCCGCAGCAGGAAGCAGGCAGCCTCGTGGAGTACACGGTTCAAGCCAGCGACACCATAAAGAACAAGCTTACCGCAGCAGGCAACTTCACGGTGAAACACCCCGCGGCAATGACCGCCTTTAACGCCACCCGCATGACCGTGACGCTGGGCGAGAACATAACCGCTATAGGAACACTCTCCGCCGAAGCAGCGGGCGCGCCAGTAACTGTCACGTTCATATCCGTAAACGCCACTGAACCCGTGACATGTACCGCGCTGGGAAACGGCACTTTCACCGCAAGCTTCCAGCCCGAAACCATTGGAATCTGGACTGTCCAAGCATCATTCGCCGGAAACAGCAGCGTCTACGAATGCAATAGCGAAGTTGTGATGGTAACGGTGGAGGAACCCTCGTTCTTGGTGACGTACGGGCTTTTCATAGGCGGCGGAGTCGGCGGCGGCTTAGCCGCGGTCGGAGCAGTAGTCTACGTAAAGAAGTACAGAGAATAGCTCTGTGCTCGCTTCTGCCGGCAAATGATTAATAAGAAAGAAAAGCAAGTTTTGTTAGCTTGTGTGCTACGGTAACCAAGCCAGGTCAAAGGTGAAGGACTCAAGATCGACGCTTTGACTTGAGCGCCCGAATGGGAAATCCTTTCCCGCAGGGGTTCGCAGGTTCGAATCCTGCCCGTAGCACCATTAAGCTTAATTTGGGCTTCTTTTGGCTAATTAAGCTAAATTATATAAATATGACCGAAAAAATAAAGCTACGCAGACATTGCTTGAATCGGAATCTGTATATTTTGACTTAACCGTTCATAACGCAAGGGCTAAGATATGACAGAGATGCTCAAAATTGACAGGGCTTTGTACGAGGTTGATGACAAAACAAGAACTTACAGGTACTTTGGCAGAAATCCTCACTGGGAAAACTTGAGCAAAGAAGAAAGCCGAAGAAACAAAAAACACGTTGACGGCTATACGAGAATATTCCCTGACGGCAGAAAAAAAGTTTTCAGATACAAGAAGTAAATTATGCCTTGGAGAACCGATACAAGAGAGTTGAAGTGGCTGTAGACTACTTTTCCAAAAGGTTCTTCAACGCATTAAGCATCATTTTCCAGTTCTGTTCGGAATGTTCACGCGCCTGTTCGGTTTCGTTATTATCATGGGAGAGCGAAATACTTGTTCTCGCTTCATCGGTCACAAGCTCGATTGTTACGGTGTGGTAGTTTTCTGGAAGGTCTGGCTTGCCTGAAAGAGGGCTGAAATGGCTGTATTGAATCAGACGCTCTGGCTTCAGGTTGAGAATGACGCCTTTATCCTCGCATGTCTTTCCTTGCAATTCGCCTTCCATACAATTGGACTCCCTTCTCGCCAATCTGAAATAACGTTTGTCCCGAACATGTATTGCTTGATTACTTCAGGATTGGTAAGTGCGTTCCACACTTTAGCGGTAGGTGTATTGATGGAAATTGACGCTTTTGCGATAAGCCCCCTGTTCATGATGTTGCCTTCTTAATTTTCACTAATACTAAACTCAAGATTGGATTTGGTTCTTTATGAAATGTTCCATTAGGAAGGGCTCTCCGTGTCCAGGGCAAACGGTGCTTATTTTCAGTGGTTTCAGTTTTTCGATGCTAGCACCAAACGCCTTTTTATCGGAGATTAGAGAGTTCTTGGCGGGTTCTTTCGTGTTCTCAAGCAGGTCACCGCAGAACAGGTCGCCAGTGTTTGTTAGAATTCCAATGGAGCCTTTAGAGTGGCTTGGAATGTAGATGACTTTGGCGTCGAATCCAAACTCGGACAAGTCATACCCATCATCGATGTGCAGGTCTGGCGTGAAGCGGTCAGTCTTCTTCAAGCCACCCCTTAAGAAAAACAGCATAATTTTGCCCATTATTCTCATTAGCAAATTGGCGTTTCGATTGTAGAAGAGGTCACCTTTTTCAACCATCCCCTCATCGCCAATGTGCATCGCGATTTTTGCCACGTACTTTTCGGAGATACGCAGCATTGCCACTATGGTCGAAGTCGCCATGAGTCAGCACGATAAGTTTGAGTGTTTTAGGCTTGCAGCCCGCGCTTTCCAACTCTTTCTCAACGTCCACGCGGTTTTTAGAAAAGCCCGTGTCAACCAGAACAAATCCCTTGTCAAGGGTTAAGAGGTAGCAGTTTACGCCGCCAAGAGTGATGGCTTTTATCTCTTGCAACATGCCTTTCTCAATGCATAGTACGTTCTAGGCTATTATAAAAACCTCCTTAACAGGTAACTCAAATGTCTTATGCTATTCTGAACTGAGGGCGCTGCGTAGTTTCGGTAGGTTGTCGAACATGACGCAGTGTGCTTTTCCTTCAAAAACCTCTAGGCACGCGTTGGGAATAGCTTCAACGAGTCTGTAAGCGTTGTCAACGCGGCAGGTGGTGTCTTCGGTGCCGTGCCAAACGTAAACTTTGCCGGGTGGAATCAGCGATATGGGCTCAGCCCAGGGTTTTATGAATAGCTGATGTTCCTGAAACACGGCTTTGACGCCGTCGTTTTCCTGCCGAAAACCTTCAGCCATAGACCCGTACATCAACGTTAACCACGACGGGCCCGCAAAGAATTTAGCATCCTCTTTAGGCCAAGATTCAACCGTTTTCCTTCCGTTCTTGGACTCCAAAAACGCGTTGATGTCCTTGTTTGCCTTTAAAACTTCGGCTCTAAACCGTTTCAAACCCCACATGCCCAACGCGGGAATTTTCATAGCAAAGCGCGCAAGAGAGTTGTTGTGTGCAGTTGCCACGTCGAAAGGCAAGGCTGGAGAACCAACAATCACGGCTTTGGTTACACGCTCGGGAAAAAGCGCAACGTAAGTAAGACCGAAAGGTCCGCCGCCTGACCATGCAAGCAAAGCAAACTTTTCGAGCCCCAAATGAGCCATTAGAGAGTTCACGTCGAGAGTGAAGTCTCTGAGGCGGCGTCTAGGCGCAAAAGTTGACAATCCATACCCAGGTCGGTCCACTCCAACTATTTGAAAGTTATTAGTGTAGACAAATTCCTTCAAAAGCAGGGTTTCCAACCTGCTGCTTGCCGTGCCGTGAAAGTAGAGAACTGGCGTGCCTTCGCCAACAACTGAAAACCCCAGTTGTCTTCCATCAGGCAAAGAAATTTGCTGCTGAGTCTCCATTTCAGTTTCTCTCCACACAGGCAACTCGGATTCAATTCTTTCTCAGAAAGTTTACTATTTTTTCTGGGTTGTCGCCGACATAGTTGTAGGCGTCGAAGCGTCCCATTTTCTCTTCTATCAGCCACAGCTCCTTAGGACCAGCGGTCTCCGTAAAAGCTTTCGATATCGCTTGGTTCTGTCCACGGGTCCGTTTTAGCTTGCATGTAAAGAACTGGCGTTTCAATGTCTCTGCAGTACGTCAGCGGTGACATCTCCTTCAAAGGGTATCCGCCGCGCCACTGGCACATCGTGTCAACCACGGGAACCAGCATCAAACTTGCCGAGGTGAAAACGTCGCGCATGAAGGAGCGAACGAAAACCGAGGCGGAAACAGGCTGGACAGCCACCACGCACTTAACGTTCGCCAACTCTTCTTTGGCTTTGCTTAACGCGACTATGGTGGAGTTGGCGCCCATACAGAAGCTGACGAAGGCAACTTGGCTTGGGCTTCTAAGACGGTTTTTGAGGTAGTTCACGGCGCCGACCACATCTTGGCACTCGTTTAGTCCCACGCCGGTTACGCCGCTGTCGCTTTCACCGTGGTTTCGGAAGTCAAACAATAGCACCGAATAGCCCGCTTGGCTCACCCCCTGAGCGGTCTTCAGCAAGTCCACATCCGTCTTGAACAACTTAAGCGCACCTGATTTTCAGCTAAAAAACCGTGGCGGTTAAATGGAGACGGGTGAGTTATGATTACGGTCTTCTCGGTTTCTCCAGCAATAAACCAGCCCTTCAAGTTCACCCCGTCTGCGCTCTTGAATGCCACGCGTTCAAAATCCAACCCGTAGTCACCAGGCGACCGCACAATCGGCTGCCTATGCGAATGAGGAATCAGACTGGAAAAAACAAAACTAACCGTTAAAAAAACAGCCGCAAAAAGAGCAGCTAACGCGGAAACTATGTAGATTAACATCAAAGCTTGTATTTCCCAGACAACTTATATGTTTTCGCACGCCACACACCCCCCTAAAAACTCTAATCCAGTTAACCTGCAGTTTAATCTATATATATCGGAGGTACAGACAAAAATTCACGCGCCAGACCAAGTGTTCCCTGAAGCCAAGGACTAATGTTTTTTATAAGCGTGCTGAATCATACGTTAAGGTTCACAGATGAGCTTCGAAATAAAAGACAAAGACCTGCTCGGCAGAATCGGCAAACTCAAAACCAAAAGCGGCACAGTGGAAACTCCACTCCTGTTCCCCGTCATAAACCCCAACATCCAACTCGTTCCCCCAAAAAAACTCAAAGACACTTTCGGTTTCGAAGCCGTCATAACCAACGCGTACATCCTCAAGAAACGGTTCCAAAACAAGCCAGCAGAACAAGGCTTGCACAAGTTTCTGGGTTTCGACGGCGCAGTGATGACCGATTCTGGAGCCTACCAAATCCTCGTTTACGGCGACATCGAAGTAAACCAAGCAGAAATCGTAAGGTACCAAGAGCAGATAGGCAGCGACATAGCCACCATACTGGACATACCCACAGGCTGGAAAATCACACAAGCCCACGCCGAGAAAACCGTGCAGGAAACCCTAAAGCGAGCTAAAGAGTTCTTCAAAACCAAAACACGCGGCGACATCCTTTGGGTAGGACCAGTGCAAGGAGGAAGACACCTAGACCTTGTGGCAAGTTCCGCTGCTGAAATGGGTAAACTGCCCTTCCAAGTGTACGCGTTGGGAAGCCCAACAGAAGTCATGGAAAACTACCGCTTCGACGTCCTCGTCGACATGATAATGACCGCAAAAAAGAACCTGCCACTTGAAAGACCGCTTCATCTTTTCGGAGCAGGACACCCCTTCATGTTCTCCTTGGCAGTGGCTTTAGGCTGTGACCTCTTCGACTCTGCCGCTTACGCGTTGTACGCCCGAGAAAGCCGCTACATGACAGAAAACGGCACCTGGCGCCTCAGCCAACTCGACTATTTCCCCTGCCAATGCCCAAAATGCACAAGCGAGACTCCGCAGGAAGTTATGGCGAAAACACCAAAAGAACGCGAAACCTTCCTGGCTGAGCACAACCTCCACGTTTGCGCAGCAGAGCTGAAGCGGATAAAGCAAGCCATAAGAGACGGCAGACTCTGGGAACACGTCGAAATGAGAACGCACGCGCACCCCGCCCTCTTCACCGCCCTAAAAAAACTGAAGAACCACAAAGACTTCATTAAAAAATTTAGTCCAACCGCCAAAAGAAGCGGATTATTCTTCTTCAGTTCCGTGGGCCTAGCTCGTCCCGAAGTCAGCCACTACAGAAAACGGATGCAGGAACGGTATTGTCCACCTGAAAGCGCACGCGTTCTCTTGCTTGCGCCTCAAACTCGAAAAAAACCTTTCCACAAAGCACACGAATTCAACAGAATCAAGCAAGTTTCCAATCGCTTAGGCAAAGAGCTTTCAGGCAAAATCCACGTTTGCTTCTACGCTGCACCGTTCGGCGTGATTCCCATAGAGCTTGATGAAGTTTACCCGCTCTCGCAGCACGAAATTGCGCTTCCCCTTGACCAAGAAACCGTTGACTGCGTGGCAGCCCAAGTGTCAGAGTACATCACGCGCACGCATTACGAAACAGTTGTGCTGCTTCAGAATCCTCAGCATTGGGGCGAAAGCGTAAAAGAGCTTTGCAGAACAGCATGCCTAAAAAACGGAATCGCCTTTGAAGTTGTAGATGTCAAATTGGAAGGAAGCAAAAACATTTTAACTCGTTTAGAGATGATTCTGCGAAAACACCTGAGCGGATAACCTTGATCAGAGCTGACCTGCACATCCACAGCACGTATTCCTCCGATTCAACAGTTACGCCCAAGACTCTCGTGGAAAAACTCGTAGCGCACAATTCCATCAAAGTGGCAGCCGTAACCGACCACGACACAGTAGAAGGTCTCAGCGTAACACAAAAGCTTGCTTCTGCCTATCCTGACATCCTGATAATTCCCGGCGTAGAAATAAGCACCGCCGAAGGCGACTTGCTGATTTTGGGCACAGAAGAAACACCGCCGAAAACTTGGACCGTGGAAAGCGTTATCGACTTCGCCCGAGACAACGCCTGCGTTTCCGTGGTCGCACACCCTTACCGCGAGTACGGAATGGGAGACCTAGCCAGAAACTACAAGGTTGACGCCATCGAAGTTCTCAACGGCGAAAGCTCACAGCAGGCAAACAAGTTGGCTCAAGACCTTGCTAAATCGATGGGGTTGCCTGGCTTGGCTGGCAGCGACGCGCACGCCCCATCAGAAGTATTAACGGTGTATACGGAAGTGCAAGCTGGCTTGGATGTTGATGAGATTCTTAAAGCGTTAAGGAAAGGTTTGGTTTCTGTGCATTCGACGGCGAGGTCAATACATTTTTAAAAGAGCATGTCAGTTTGATGGTTATTGTCTTAGCTGTCAACGAAAAGGATTGGTCTGATTGCAAATTGGATTTCTAGGTGGAGCCCGCGAAGTCGGCAGGATAGGTATATCCGTTAAGTCTGAAAAAACTCAGGTTTTGCTAGACTACGGAGTGATGTTTGACCATGAACCAGGTTTTCCCATGCACGTACCTCCGAAAGAAGTTGACGGGTTGATTCTAACTCACAGCCACCTTGACCATTCAGGTGCTCTTCCAGTCTTCTACATCGGCGGCAAAACACCGCTGTACACCAACAGGCTAAATTTGGACTTAACGCAACTTCTGATTCGAGATTTTATCAAACTTTCGGGTTACTATCTGCCGTTTGAGTACCTAGAATTGAAAACCATGATGCAAAGCAACAAGCATTTGGACTATGGCGTTGAAGAAAAAGTTGGGGACATGCGTGTCCAGCTCTTGAACGCTGGGCACACGCCTGGAAGCGCCCAAGTGCTGCTTGAGGCTGAAGGCAAAAGACTGCTTTACACGGGTGACTTCAACACTACCGGTAGTCAACTTTTGGCAGGAGCTGCCATGGACTACGGAGACTTGGATGCCGTGGTCACAGAAAGCACCTACGCAAACGCAGACCACACCAACCGCTTGGAACTTGAAAAACGCTTCGTGGAAGCTGTTACAGAAGTTGTGGAGAGAGGCGGAACGGTTCTGGTGCCCGCTTTCGGGGTTGGCAGGTCACAGGAAATGGCTTGCATCCTCGCGGCAAATCATTTTGAGTATCCCGTTGTTTTGGATGGTATGGCACGCGAAGCAAGCAGGATAATCATGAACCACAAGGAGTTTCTGAGAGACCCGAAGCTGTTCATGAACGCCATGCACTCGCTTGATTGGGTTGAAGGCTGGAGAGACAGGCGAAAAGCAGCCAAAACCAACGGCGTGATTATCTCGACTGCAGGCATGCTTAAAGGCGGTCCAGCTGCCTTTTACGTGTCAAAACTAGGGAAAAAAGCCAGCAACGCCATTTTCTTGGTGAGTTATCAAATTCCGGGAACGCCTGGAAAAGAGCTTCTTGAAAAAGGCGTCTGCACCATTGACGGCAAAGTGCGCAAAGTTAAAGCTCGGTATGAACATTTCGATTTCTCCTCGCACTGCGGGGCAAGTCAACTGAAAGAGGCTTTGCGAAAACTCGGTGGAAACCCTAAAGTTTTTGTTGTTCACGGTGATGATGAAAACTGTAAGCTTTTTGCGAAGTGGGCTAAATCCGAGCTTGGCTTGGATGCCGTTGCGCCGAAGACTGGGGAAACTTTTGAGGTTTAGATTGCAGCTATGAAAATTGGAGTTCTATCCATCGGGCAGGTTGATGAAGCCATATTGCAAAGGATATGTGAAGGTTTGATGCGAGTTTTTCCAGATACGACTTGTGTGATTGTTGACGAGAAACTTCCCCTTCGACAGGAAGCTTTCGATGAAAAGCGCAAGCAATATCGTTCAAATGTCATCCTAGGGGAGGTTCAGGGCTGTGCCGTCAAAAATCCAGATTTGAACTGTGTTTTAGGCGTTGTGGACGCGGACATTTTTGTACCTGAATTGAATTTTGTGTTTGGAGAGGCTGCTTGCCCTGGGAAAGCCGCTTTGATTTCTCTTTGGCGGCTTAGACCTGAAGTATATGGTGATGCGCCCAACATGGAGCTTTTTTTGGAGAGAGCGGTGAAAGAGGCTGTTCATGAGGTTGGGCACACTTTGGGTTTGAGGCACTGTTCGCGTGCTTCGTGTGTTATGCATTTTTCTAACGCCATTTCCGACACAGATAATAAACAAAGCGTGTTCTGTGACAGGTGCTACTTACATACTGAAATAGGCGTCAGCAGGTTAGGGTGAGGGCTATGGCTGGAAAATTTAGTGCTCAACTAGTGTATTTGGTACCTGTAGTGGTGAGTTTGCTGTTTGGGCTTGGCTGCGCTTATCTGCTGCTCGCTCAGCCGCCGCCACCTATTTATGTTACGCCTTTTTCAGGTAACTCGCCTTCAGCCCCCATCGGCAACGCTTTCTACTTTGTTATTCTCATTGCTTTGAGCGCTACGGTTTTTTACATTCTGCTCAAGCGGAAAAGCCGTAGACTGATTTTTGCTCTTATCGCTCTGGCTTTGACGACCGCTTCTTTGCTGTTGTCGTTGATTTACTTGTTAGCTATCTTTGCTTATGACCTAGAATGGGATTTTTTGGTCTTGCCGCTTTCCATACTTTTGACCGTTATCTTCGATCTGGCCATTTTCAGGTTAGGCGGCAAAGCCCGCAATGCCGCTGTGGTGCTTTTAGGTGGTGGGCTTGGCGTGTTCTTCAGCGCTTCCATTCCGTTCTTGAGTGCGGTGGTGATTTTGGTTTTCTTAGCGGTTTATGATGTGTTTGCGGTTTATTATGGACCTGTGGGGAAAATTGCGCATTCGGGGCTTGACCAGCTTCAAGGTTTAAGTTACTCTTTTAAGGATGTTCAGATGGGGTTGGGTGACTTGGTTTTCTATTCCATGCTTGTTGGGAGCATGCTCTTCGAGTTTCAGCCAGATTTGCTGCCATGCTTAATTTCTATCATCGGCATCACGGTTGGCTCTTTCCTGACGCTTTTAATGTTGGAGAAGAAGGGGATTTTTCCCGGTTTGCCTTTCCCCATAGTCTTGGGTTTGGCAGGCGGATTTCTTGTGTCGCTGGTGGTTTAGTCAAGGTTCTGTGATTTCGTTCATGCGTGGCTTTATGAGCGCGTAAATTTTGATTTGGTCATCATGAGAAGATGTGCTAAGGCGGTTTTGATGGCTGCAAAACCGTACATCCATCCTTTTCTGAACATGCGCAGAGTGTAGGTGGGACGTAGATAGAAGTGGTGGAAGGCCTGTTCTCGGATTTCCTTCAGTTCTTTCATGCTTAGCCATGGTGTTTCGAAGATTGGGGTCACTGTGTCGTATTTGTCGAAGTCGGTTACTCTCAGCCAGCCGTTCTTCTTGACCTGATCGTATAAGGGTGTTCCTGGGAAAGGCGTGGCTACGTTGTAGAAGCCGACTTCGTCGGGGCTTATTTTTTCAACGAATTTTATGGTTTTCCACGCGGTCTCCTTGGTTTCTCCGGGGAAGCCCAAGATCACGTTTGGTACTGGCTTTAATCCGAGTTCTCTTATCCAGCCGAAGACGCGTTCGGTTTGTTCGGTGGTGATGCCTTTATGCATGGAGTCTAAGACTTTTTGTGAGCCTGATTCGACTCCTGACCATACGGAGACGCAGCCTGCTTCGCGCATTTTAATCAGAAGCTCTTTGGTGAGCATGTCCACGCGGGTGCCGCAGTTCCATTTTATCTTTAGGTTTCTTTCTATAATCAGCCTGCACAGTTCTTCGATTCTTTCCGGCTCGACGGTGAATGCGTCGTCACAGAACGTGAAGTTGGTTACCCCATAGGTTTTGTGGAGATGCTCGAGTTCGTCCACGATGTTTTTTGGGCTTCGCATGCGGAATTTGCGTCCGTGCATTCGAACGGTTGCGCAGAATTCGCACCAGAAAACGCAGCCTCGACTCGCCGCCAAATAGAGTATATCCTCGTATTCTCGAAGGCGCTCTGTTGGCCACAGGTGGCGCGCTGGGAAAGGAAGCGAGTCCAAGTCCTCTATGTAGGGTCTGTCTGGGTTCCTAACGATCTTTCCGTCTTTTCTGTAAGTTATGCCTAACACATCGCGGAGGCTTTTGCCTGCTTCAATTTTTTGCACAAGTTCCAGCAACGTGTATTCACCTTCCCGCCTCACTACAACGTCTAATTTGGGGCACTCTTCCAGTGCTTTATCATCCCAGAACGTGACGTGGGGTCCGCCGATGAAGGTTAAGCAGTGTGGAAACAGTTCTTTGGTTATTTTTGCCAGTTTCAGCGCGGGATTGTAGGTGAGCGTGGTGCATGTGAACCCGACGATGTTGGGTTTGCGCTTGCCCAGTTCACTTCTGAAATCTTCAAATGAAAGCTTTAGCACTTGGCAGTCAATCACGTCAACTTCGTACTTGTTTTTTTCTAAAACGGCAGCTAAATACCCCAAACCTAACAGGGCGAAGGGCAGATGTCCAGTGGACCCACTTGGGGCAGGTGGATTCACAAGGGTGACGTGTGGCTTCATTTTCCTTCTCCCTGACGTTTATCTTTCACAGTACACGGAGTCTAACGCTTAAATGTTTTGCAAAACGTGGTTCAAAACCAAAGCGCGCGCGCTTTTTACGTAGTAAAACTTGAAATTCAATTAGATTAATATAGCTCATCAGTCTTCAGTATTATTCACCTTATAAAAAAGTACGATTAGAAAACACAAACCGAAAAGATGACCGAATTGACGCCTTACAGAAAGCATGTAAAACAACGATTAAATCCACGTGCTTATATATAAGGGGGCTATAGACTGTTCCGAGTATAACAGAGGTGTGTTCATTTTACTCTTTCAAGCCGCAACGTGTTCAGCAGCAGCAGCATGGTCACGCCATCGTCGCCTGAAGCAACCGTGAACCACAAAGGCGTCAACCCCATCAACCCCAACGCACCCAAAATAAGCTTCACTACCAGCGACGCAGCAATATTCTGCTTCGCCACCTGCATCGTCTTCTCGCTCAGCCGAACCAGATACGGAACCTGCGCCAACTCATCATTCACCAACACCACATCAGCAGACTCCAACGCCACATCTACCCCAGCAGCACCCATCGCCACACCAACATCAGAAGCCGCAAGCGCAGGAGCATCATTCACCCCATCACCAACCATCGCCACCAATCCCCCACCGCCTTCCCGCTTCAACTCCTCCACAATCCTCAGCTTGTCCTCAGGAAAAAGCCCCGCATGCACCTCATCAATCCCCAACTGCCCCGCAGTCTCCCGCGCAATTTCTTCATTGTCACCAGTCAACATCACCGTCCGAACACCACGACGCCGCAAAGCCTCAACCGCCCGAACCGCATCCTCCCGAACCTCGTCAATAACACAGACAGAAGCCAAACCCGCCTTACCCACAGAAACACAAACCGCCGTATGCGTATCACCCTCACTAACCTCATACGCCAACCTACAATCACACTCATACTCCTTCATCAACTCCGGATTCCCCACAGCCACAAAACTCCCATCCACAACCCCCACAATTCCCTTCCCAGGAACCTCCGTAACGTCACTAACCTTCAACTTGCTGATGTCCACACCCCGCTCAACCGCCTTACGCACAATCGCCTGAGCCACAGGATGATTAGAAAACTGATCCAAAGCTGCTGCATAAGCCAAAGCCTCATTCACTGAACGCTCAACACTCCTAACCTCATGCACACCAGGTCTACCCAAAGTAAGCGTGCCAGTCTTATCAAAAACAACCGTTCCAACACAATTCAACTTCTCCACAAAAACCCCACCCTTAATAATCACACCCCGCCGAGCCGCAATCGTAATCGCCACAAAAATCGTCGCAGGAACCGAAATCACAAACGCACTCGGACACGAAACCACCAACAAAATCAACGAACGATACAACCACAAATCAAAACCCCCACCCAAAACCCCCGGCAACACCACCGCCACAAAAACCGCCAACCCCACAACCACAGGCACATAAAACCGAGCGAACCTATCCACCAACCGCTCCACCGAAGCCTTGCGCTTACCAGACTCAACCACCAACTCCACAATCCTCGACACCAACGTCTCCTCACTTCGCTTCGTAACCACAACCCTCAAAACACCACTCGTATTCAAAGTCCCCGCATAAACGCAATCATTCACCTTCTTCGGCACAGGCACCGACTCACCAGTCACCAAAGCCTGATCCACAAGCGAAAAACCCTCAACCACATTCCCATCCAAAGGCACACGCTCACCAGGCTTCACCAACAACGTCACACCCACCCCCACATCACCAACATCCACCTCCCGCTCCACACCATCCACCAGCACCCTAGCCTTATCAGGCATAAACCGCGAAAGCTTCTCCACAGCCCTACGAGCCCTATCCTCAATATACCCCTCAAAATACTCCGCCACCGAATAAAGAAACAACACCGTAGCCGCCTCAAACAAAAACCCCAAATAAAACGCACCCAACGCCGCAACCGCCATCAAAAACTCCACCGAAAACCGCCGCTCCACCACAAGCTCCCGCAAACCCACAAACCCAACGTACACCGCAGCCACAAGAATAGCAACAGAATAAATAACAACGGACAAAGTCGCAGCCACATTCACAAACGGAAACGTGAACCCAAGAGAAACACCCTGAACAAGCAGATCCAACAAACCTGCGACGACAATGGTTAAACCCAAAGCTGCAGCAAGCAAAACCATCGCTCGCCTACTTCCACCTTCCTCACCAGCTTTTCGTTCAGGCTTCTCTTCGCAACTCATGCTCACTCATCATCTTCAAAGCCGATATCACGTTATTAAGATAATGCCCGCTAAAACGAAAGAACACAAACTAATGTCTGCGGAATCAACTTATTTTTGCTTGTTCAGCACCTTGAAACGCACGCTACTGCACTACACTATTCCCTCATTGAATTCTCATTAGGCAGAAACTGCTTGTACACCGGATGACCCTTAAACCGCAATGTCGTCTCAGACCTTTCCACTGTACCGCTCGGCAACCGCATGCATATTGAATGCACAACAGCACCGTGCGAAATTAAACGTACTCCATCCAAGAGTTCGCCTTTCGTGACGCCTGAAGCTGCGAAAACAAGTTCGTTGCCCTTCGCCAGTTGGTCTTGAGTGTAGGTTTTGTCTACGTCAACGCCAACCAGCTTCAGTCGTTCCATCCGCTGCGCGTCATCGTTCTTGTCTCGCCAGACTTTGACGAGCATTGCTCCACCTAGGCATTTTACGGCTGTGGCTGCAATGGTGGCTTCGGGACCTGCGCCAGCGCCTAGGAGTAGGTCAACGCCTGAGTTGGGTATGCATGAGACGACGGCGGCTGCGATGTCGCCGTCTGGAATTAGTATGATGCGTACTCCGAGTTTTCTGAGGGTTTTCAGCATTTCCATGTGTCTTTCGCGTTCCAGCATTATTACTGTCAGGTTTTCTAGGGGCAGGTTTTTTTCTTGGGCTACGGTGCGGACGATTTTTTCGATGGGCATGTCTACGGAGATTTTGCCGATGGAGTTGCAGTCTGTGGCGATTTTTAGGTAGTAGCCGTCGTCGGGAAGTACTTGGAAGCAGCCTGCGGGTGCGCAGGCTAGGGCGGATATGGCGTCTTTTCTGCCTTTGCTGGCTGCGGTTGTGCCGTCTACTGGGTCTATGACGAATTCGAGTTTGGGTCCTTTGCCTGTGCCGACTTTTTCTCTGGTGGTGAATGCTGGTGCGTGGTCTTTTGGTCCTTCGCAGCAGATGACTTCGCCGTCTAGGTCTGTTTGGGCTAGTACGGCTCTTGAGAATTCTACTGCTTTTGCGTCTATGAGGTCGCAGTTTCCTTGTCCGACGTGTAGTGCGGAGCCGATTGCTCCTGCGATTGTGATTCGTGTAAGTGAGGGTGCTAAAGCTCTTAGTGTGACCATGGTTTTTTCTCCTTGTTTTTGTTTGTGTATGTTACTGTTTGAGTAATTTAAAAGGTGTGGATTTCAGAGTGTTGCGTTTTGTCGGGGTTGGGTTTTTGTGGCGTGTTTGGTTAGGTTGCGCCGAGCCAGTTTCCTACTTGTTGTCCGAAGTAGACTAGTATTACGAAGATTATGAGTCTGGGTATGAAGCTGAGTGTTAGGAAGGTGGTTATGCGGGTTTTGAGGAATCCACAGATGAATGCGAGCAGTTCTACGGGTAGGACTGGGATTAAGCCGAATATGATGTAGATTATCCAACCGTATTTGTTCCAAGCGCGTGTCATTTCGTCGAGGTGTTCTGGGGATACTCGTTTTTGGACGTACGGTCTTCCTAGGCGGTATGCTAAGGCGTAGTTGACTGTCATGCCTATGGTGAAGCCGAGTGTGGCGACCAGTACGAGTAGTTCGGGGTTGATACCGAAGAGTGCTGCGGCTACGACTAATGCTGGGCTTCCTAATGGCACTATTGTTCCTGCTGCGATGGTGACGAGGAAGATTCCGGGGAGTCCGTAGTTTAAGAAGAATGTGCCCATGTCGGAGAACATTTGGGTTCCTGCGATGTTGAAGATTTTCAGGAGTCCGATTACGATTAATCCTGCAATGGTTGCGATTAGGGCGAGTTTTATTGAGGAGCGCATCCATGAAGCCTTAAGCAAGTTTGTGGTGTTTTCATTTGCTTTTTGGCTTTGTTCGGGCATGGCAACCACTGGTGAAAATAGATGAATGTTTGGTCTTTATAAAAAGGCTTTGTGAAGTGTTAAACTTGATTGATGTTTTAACTTTGTTTTGAATCGTGGTTTTGGCTTTGTGAGAGCTTGGGTTCTGTCTAGGATGCGCTGTTTTTGTTGCTGTGTTGGAGTAGCTCTTGTAGCGTTTTGTGGCATTTGCTGCATTCGAGCATGGTGTTTCCGCATGAAGGGCAGAAGACTTCTTTTTCAAGCAGTTTTTCAAGAAGCTCGGTGAGCGCAGTTTTGTTTTGTTCTGCGCGCGCGTTTTTGACTGTTTCGGTTGTGGCAGGCGTTGCATCTGCTTCTTTGTGTGTTGGTTCGGGTTCTTTTTCGAGTGCGACGACTTCGCGGTAGACTTTTGCAATGCTGGCTTTTCCTTCTCGCAGTTTCTGTTTTTCTTTTTCGCTTGCTTTTTCCAGGATTTTTTTTCCTCTTTCGAAGGTTCGGGTGGAAACGCCAACCTTTTTGGCGACTTCTGCGGTTGCTTTGGCTTTCTTGAATTCGGGCTTAGCGTCATTTGGCGCTAACCCTAACTGTATATTTCGCCCTATTTTTCCTCCTTTTGCTTGTCTTTTTTTGGCTAACGCTTTTTCGATTTCCAGCAGTGGCACGGCTAATTCTACAAGCTGAAACTTGTTCAGGTGTCGTCGTCGCAGGTTTGCTTCTATGACGAATTTCTTTTCGATTAGTTTGTCTTCGAATTTGCGCACTTCAAAATCTGGCTCGATACCTAATTCTGCGCAGGCTCTGAAGCGGTGATATCCGTCTAGAACCTCCAAGTTTTCGTTGGCGACAATGGGGTAATGCTGTCCTTCCGCTTGTATGGAGGCTTTGAGTTCGGCGAATTCTTCATCGAACATTTTAGGGAGCAGCTTTTCGTATTCGGGATTTACACGCAGGCTCATAGGGTTGCCTCAGTTTTGTACACTCTACTTTTAGCATAACCAATTACTTAAGGCAAAAGCTACACGGGCTTGCCCTGTTATGCTTGGAACAGTCTATAGCCCCCTTATACATAAAACTGTTGTTCTAATCGTAGTTTTTCATAAATTTTGTATTTTTAACGATTAAAACGTAAAAGCATAAAGTGCTAATTAATTTTACCTAAGTATTATCTGGGAAATATTATTTAATTTGGGCTTACCCACTCTCATTTTTCATTCCCTTAAAGTAGTGGTAGTTAAGTAGTAGATATGAATTTTGCCCTACTAAAACGGGTTCTATGTTTCTATTCAAGTCGTTTTAAGTTATGGTGCAATCAATTTACAACTCTCTATACATCAACTTATCAGGATATAGTTGAATCCTGAGAGTACATAAAATGGTTATAAAAAAAATTTCCCTTAGAATGCGAGATATTATATACACTACTGATGAATATAAATAGTTTGCGCAGTTATGCGCAATAAAATAAAAGGAAAAGAAAAATACATGAAAATTTCAAAAAGTAAAACTATTGCTACTGCTGTTTCTTTGATTCTGATGTTTGCTATGGCTGTTTCGCTTGTTGCTTTACCAGCTGCTAACGCTCATACGCCTGCATGGAAAATTCCAACGTACGCCTACATTATTGTCGCACCTAACCCTATAGGTGTCGGTCAGAGCGTCCACATAATTATGTGGCTTGACAAGACTTTTGACAGCACCGCGCTAACAAATGACTATAGATTCCATAACTACAAGCTCACCATTACAGCGCCTGACGGTAAAACAGAAACACAGACTTTTGATATTATCTGGGACCCTACGTCATCACAGGGTACCTCATACACTCCTAATCAGGCTGGCACGTACACACTCAAATTCGAGTTTCCAGGACAGGATGTTACTGATTACAGCTATAACCCCAACTCAGACTATGTTAACGACACTTACTTAGCCAGCGAAGCAACGACAACGCTCACTGTGCAGGAAGAACCAATATCCTATCCACCAAGTTACCCCCTCCCAACCGAATACTGGACACGTCCAATATACGGTGAGAACCCTAACTGGTTTACGGTTTCATCAAACTGGCTGGGCGAAGGTTCTCCCCAAATCCTCTTGGGAAGGGGAGGCACTAGGGTTTTTCTTGATGGCGTCGGGCCCATGACTAATCATATCATGTGGACCAAGTCACTTCAAGCTGGTGGAGTCGTTGGAGGAGACATGTTTGAAATTCAGGGCGACACCTACTTCGAGGGATCTGCATACCTTCAAAGATTCAACAATCCGATAATAATATACGGAAGACTATACTACACGGAAACAATAGGATTAGGTCCTAGCTTCTTCGGAGGTAATTATGGACCTACAACCTGCGTTGACCTTCGCACAGGAGAAGAAGTTTGGTCGCGGGCCGACGTACCGCCCATTTCCTTCGGTTACATATATGCGATGCACAACCCTAACCAACACGGAGTTATGCAACCGGTTCTATGCTCTAGCAACTTTGGCAACTGTTATGATGCAGACACAGGAGACTACCTGTTCAGCTTTACTGGCGTTCCCTCAGGCGCAAAAGCATTCGGGCCGCAAGGAGAATACTTAATCTATAATATTGCAAACGCAGGTAACAGCACGAATCCAGACTATTATTTGGCTGAGTGGAACTCGTCCAGCCCCTTCTACGGAGCCGGTTTGACCCCAACTCAGAGTGGGACGTATGACGCAAGCCTTTCAACGAATTATGACTGGAACATATCGATACCATGGCGCAACACCATGACCTCAAGCCCCACCGTAATCGCAGCTTGGCATAACGATCTGATGCTTTGCTACGAGGGTTATCTACCTTCAATAGGTGGTTTCGGTGGAAACCACTGGGATCCTTACACGTACTTTGCTGTCAACCTCAACAAATCAAAGGGCGCAATCGGTTCGGTACTATGGCGGAAAACACTCAACCCACCACCAGGCAACATCAGTGTCGTACAAGGCGGAGTCGACCCAGTGAACCACGTCTTCCTTGAAGCATACAAGGAGACTATGCAGTGGGTGGCCTACAGTATGGATAGTGGTCAGAAGCTATGGGGCCCAACTCATTCTCAACCAGCCCTTGACTACTATGGCATCCCGGGGACGGAAGATCGTGCAATGCAGATTGCATACGGCAAATGCTACAGCGCTGAATTCTCAGGAATAATGTACTGCTATAACGAGATGACCGGAGAACTTTTGTGGACCTATGGTAACGGTGGAGAAGGCAACAGCACTTACGCCGGCTTCGAAGTTGGGCAAGGCAATTATCCCATGACTATCCAAGCTATCGCTAACGGAGTAATATACACCGTTTCAACTGAGCACACTATCCAAACGCCGATTTACAAGGGTGCAGTAGCGCGTGCCATTAACGCTACTGACGGAACGGAAATTTGGACTCTTTCGGATTATACTGGAGAGTTCTTCAGTATGAGCTGTGCTGTTGCAGACGGTTATGCAACATGGTTCAATGGTTATGACGACCGGATTTACAGTGTTGGCAGAGGACCCAGCGCTACTGCGGTTATGGCGTCGCCCAAGGTTTCAGTGTACGGCGACAGCGTACTAGTGGAAGGCACAGTGATCGATGTTGCTGCGGGTACGATGCAAGACGAGCAAGCGGCACGCTTCCCCAACGGCGTTCCAGCGGTATCTGATGCAAGCATGAAAGATTGGATGGAGTACGTTTATCAGCAGAAGCCTCGTCCGACAGACGTCACCGGCGTCGAAGTAATCGTGAGCGTGCTTGACCCGAACAACAACGTCTACGAGGTTGGCAGAACTACAAGCGACGAAAACGGCATGTTCAAGCTGATGTTCACTCCTGAGGTTCCGGGCGAATACACTATCCTTGCTACCTTTGCCGGTAGTGAGGGTTACTGGGGTTCGTATGCGCAAACTGCTATTGGCGTAAATGAAGCACCCGCTGCTACGCCAGAACCCACGCCAACGCCAGCACCAATGACTGACACGTACATCTTAGGCATAGGCAGCGCCATCCTCATCGTCGTCATAATAGGCTTCGCCTTACTGTTGCTCAGAAGACGATAAAAACCAAATGAAGTCACACAAACACAACTTTCCCCTTTTTTAGATTTAGCCATGGATGATTATAAACCAGGAGTGGTGAAGAGGGACTGAGAAGGTGTCTGAACGGGAAAAGCAATTGCAGTAGCCCTCAAGCAGACTGCGTTCTTTTTTCTCCTATGTTCTGTCCGTTCAGAGCCTCAGCAAACCCTCAATGACAAGTTGAATGCCCGTTAAAAAGTCTAACTAAAAAGCGCACTACCAGCCCATTTCCCCTCCACACATCGGACATTTAGCTGGAAACTCGTTTGCAACTTGCGTCAGCGTGAGTCTGCACATGAAGCAAAAGTAAATGTTGCATTTTGGACAGTGCTGGTAGCCACCGCCGATAGGCCTGCCTCACGCCTTCAGGCAAGCTTCAAGCTTCCATCTCTTGTGCCCCAAAACACACACACAAGATTAAAATTTAATCCAAATCAAAAAGCCAACAAAAAAAAGAGGTTGCGCTGGAAGTGGCGCGCGCTTTGAGGGAAAAACTAATAGAAGACGCCAAGCACATCAGACAAGAACGCAGGAAGAAAGCAGCCGAAGGCGAGAAAGAGTGACTCTGGTACCTATTTTTTCCCTCCTCTTTTTACTTATCCTCATCATTCTCGTAACCGGCAGGTACCACCGAAGCGTAGCCGCCTTACTCGGAGCATTACTCACCATACTCTTCGGGCTCGAATACGGCCTTTTCACCGGCCAAAACATAATCAACGAACTGATCGGCTTTGTAAACATCAATACGGTGCTCTTGGTCATCGGAGTAATGATTTTAGCTGAAACGGTTTCACGAACGGGTTTCTTCGAGTTCTTAGGTCTGAGCATAGCGAGAGCCGTCGGCGGAGGCTTCCGCAGAGTATCCCTCGTCTTCATAGTCTTGACTATCCTTTTCAGCGCGGTAATATCAAACATCACCACAATGATCATCATAGGTGCGTTGACGATTTCTCTGGCGAAAAAGTTTGGAACCGACCCCACGCAAACGCTTCTTCATGAAACCCTCATGTCTAACGTGGGCGGCCTCACGCTTATGATAAGCTCTATCCCCAACTTAATAGTGGCGGCTCAGCTAAAGATAGGCTTCATCGAGTTTTTGACTATCACTGGACCTTTGACCTTGATACTTTCACTGGTTTCAATTTTGGTCATAAGCCGCAAACTGAAGAAGGAATATGGCGCAGAGCAGGAAGTGCAGATTGAAGTGAACCCGTGGTCAGTGGTTGAGAACAGAAGCCTCTTTTACAGGGCAGCTGCGGTTTTCATAATCGTGGTAGTTCTCTTCATATTCGAAGACTCAATCAATATGCCGATAGGTCTAATAGCCATCGCTGGCGCCATCGCAATGCTGGTTCTAGGCGGGCAGGAACCTGAATCTATATTC
>Ga0307426_1000730_pt1 | contig 22327 bp, 21 predicted proteins | sample SalMarWE160340MG_FD_202165 | JGI IMG/M metagenome (GOLD analysis project Ga0307426, IMG submission 202165) | Salt marsh sediment microbial communities from the Plum Island Ecosystem LTER, Massachusetts, United States - WE1603-40 | ecosystem: Environmental > Aquatic > Marine > Intertidal zone >...
CCGAGACTCTGCTGAGCTTCTTCGCTCATTTTGCTCGGGTCCCAGGGCGGGTCCCATACAAGCTCTATATCACACGATTCCACGCCGGGAAGCTCCTCGACCAGTATCTTGGACTCCCCCGCTATCTGGGTCGAAGCAGGACAGCCGGGCGCCGTCATAGTCATGCGTATCATCACCCTGCCGTCCTCTATGTCAACGCCGTATATAAGACCGAGGTTGACAATATCGATCGGAATTTCCGGATCGTACACCTGGCTCAGCGTTTCAAGTACTTTGTCTTGAGTAACTTCACCGTTCCAGTCCGTGTTCTGAGCGGCGGCGGGTTTGTCGCCGGTGCCTGCTTCAGCAGTCGGAGCATTACCCTCCTTCGCAGAATCGGAAGGAGCCGTTTGCGGAGCGGATGTATCAGGTGATCGTGCATCTTTCATACCGGCTTTCGATTCGACTGAACCCGCATCTTTGCTTTCATTTGTATCGCTTACTGCTCGTTGCTCATCGTCTTTCTTAAAAAGACCTGACAGCATTTTTCCGAACCCCATTACGAGCCTCCTTCCTGTTTTCTAGTTGCCTATTGAGATAAGCATACATATTGATCGGCGAATATTAAAGAAATGATAGTAATGCGAGATGTGAATACGAACTGGAATGACAACGAAAAAAAGGAGCCCTCATACGTGGGGGCTCCCGCTGGTCCAGGGTTGTTTGACTTTTTACATAGATGACTTTACGGCAGAGAGTGCTGCTTCGTAATCAGGCTCATGAGTAATATCGTCCACATATTCCACGTGCTTAACGATATTGTCTTTGTCCACGACGAATATAGCCCTCGCCAGGAGTCTGTTCTCTTTTATCAACACGCCGTAAGACTCCCCGAAAGAGGCATCCTGATAATCCGATAGCGTTTTAACTTTATCAATACCCTCCGCGGCGCAGTAGCGTTTGAGCGCAAAAGGTAGGTCCATGCTTACGGTCACTATGTCCACGCCGTCACCGAGCCCGGCGGCTTCCTGGTTAAATCTCTTCGTTTGTACGTCGCAAACCGGCGTGTCAACGGAGACAATCACGTTAAACACCTTTACACCGTCCCCCAGGTCCTTGAGACCCACAGGCGCCCCCAGCCCGGCCAGCGCGGTGAAATCGGGCGCCTTGTCGCCGACCTTCACCTCGCGGCCTATGAGAGTGACCGGATTGCCTTTCATTGTTACCACATTAGCTCTTTCATCAGCCATATTCTACTTACCTCCCGAGTTTTACATTTATCGATTTAATGAATTGTGCGCTTTAGGCTATATAGGTTGTGTTTTAATGTCAAATAAGCCGCTTGTAATAATCATTTACAAAATCAGTTGACTAAAATTAAAAAGTATGTACTCTACGGATTATATTATTTTTTGGAGGAATTCACTTGAAAGGTAAGGTTAAATGGTTTAACGAATCCAAAGGATTCGGATTTATCGAACAGGATGGCGGTAAGGACGTTTTCGTCCACTATAGCGCCATCGAAGGCGCGGGCTTCAGAACTTTAACTGAAGGTGAAGAAGTTGAATTTGAAGTAGTCGAAGGTCCAAAGGGCCTTCAGGCAAGCAAGGTCAATAAGGTTACCGAGTAACCCGTATCAGACCTCCACTCCAAGAAGTTCCCAAAAAGTTATTCATACAAAAGTAAGAACTTCTTGCACGCATTTTCATGGGAGCGGATCATCGAATCCGCAACGTGGGTTTTTGTCACGTAAAACCATGATGCATCAGGCGTCTGCATCAGGCTCGACTATGAGCTTTCCGCGGTACATTGCCATCTGGCATGTAAATTCGTACTCTCCCGGTTTTTCAGGCGTGATAGTAAGCTCATAAGGCTTGCCGACCGGAAGATCCGCGCTTACATCCATGCTGTTGAAGATGACCTTTTCCGCGCACGGGCTCTCGTCCTTACGAATGAACCTCAATGTGAGCGGTTTGCCGGCGGGAGCATGTATCTCCGATGGCTCATACACACCGGAGTCCACTATAATGTCTATTGAGCTCCCCTCCGCACGCGCCCGGGAGCGGCTCTTTGCAATCCAGAACCACCATACGATAAAGGCGCCCAGTATAAGACCCAAGATGTTTACAGCGATGTTCATATCTATCCTCTGCTCATGGCTTGAACCATCTTAGCCGGTTTGCGTTCGTTACGACGGTAACCGAAGAAAGCGCCATGGCGGCCCCCGCTATTACCGGACTCAGAAGTATTCCGGTGAACGGAAAAAGCACGCCCGCGGCTATAGGAATCGCAAGCGTGTTATATCCGAAAGCTCCGAATAAGTTCTCTTTAATGTTTCTGAGAGTCGCTCTTGAAATATGTACCGCGTCGGCAACACCGTGCAGCGATCCGCGCATGAGTGTTATATCAGCGCTCTCGATAGCCACGTCCGTCCCCGTTCCTATGGCGAATCCGACATCGGCGCCCGCAAGCGCGGGAGCGTCGTTTATACCGTCGCCAACCATGCCTACAGTTTGACCGGAGCTCTGAAGCCTGGCGACTTCTTTCGCCTTGTCCTCAGGCAAGACTTCGGCTATGAACTCATCCACACCGACCTCGTTCGCAACGGCCTCCGCGGTTACGCGGTTATCGCCCGTTAGCATTATCACCTTGATGCCAAGATCATGGAGCCTTCTTACGGCTTCCTTGGAATCCGCTTTGACGGGATCCGATATTCCCAATAGTCCTGAAAATATTCCATCCCGTGCCGAGAATATGACGGTCTGACCGGAGCCGGACAACTCTTCGTACCTGGCGAGCCCTTGCTCGACGTCTACGTCATTGTCATTCATAAACCTGCGGTTGCCGAGCAAAACGTTGCCGCCGTCATATACAGCCTTCACGCCGTGGCCGGAGACGGCCTCAAACGACTCGACAGGCTTTAGCCCATGTCCTTTTTCCTTTGCCGCCTCTACTATAGCCTGGGCGAGAGGATGCTCGGAATTCGATTCCATACTCGCCGCCATAGTCAGTAGATCTCCCTCGCTTAGGCCCGGTGCGGGCTCAAGAGCCGTTACGACCGGTCTTCCTTCCGTGATAGTACCGGTCTTGTCCAGAACGACACTGGTCAACTGTCCGGCCTGCTGCAGGGCGTCGCCGTTTCTTATAAGGACCCCGTACTCGGCGGCTTTACCCACGCCCACCATCACGGAGATCGGCGTTGCGAGACCTAGGGCGCAGGGACAGGCGATAATGAGCACGGCCATTGTTGTGACGAGCATGTAAGTGATCTTGGGAATCGGGCCGAAATTAAACCAGACCAGCATTGTAAAAACCGCGATAAGCAGAACGGACGGCACGAAAACGCCAGCGACCCTGTCGGCCAGCCTCCCGATAGCCGGTTTTGAATTCTGTGCCTTCCTCACCATGTCTATTATTCGCGCGAGCGCCGTTTCCTTCCCGATACGCGTAGCCTTGAACAAAAAGCTTCCCGACTTGTTAATCGAGCCGCCCACAACTTCGTCTCCCTCGTTTTTTTCAACCGGAATCGGCTCGCCGGTAAGCATCGACTCATCCACGTGGGAGGAGCCCTCCGTAATCTCGCCGTCGACGGGGATCTTTTCTCCAGGGCGGACGCGTATTACGTCGTTGAGCGCAACCCGCTCGATGGGAATGTCAACTTCGTTCCCGCCTCGCACGACGCGCGCCGTTTTAGGCTGAAGGCCTATTAAACGTTTTATCGCCTGAGAGGTTTTCCCGCGAGCCCTCATCTCCAGTGCAGACCCCAGATTTATAAAGGCAATAATAATCGCCGCAGTCTCGAAATAGACGTGCCTGGCAATCTCCGCAACCGTGCCCGGAAACAGGACCACGTATGTGGAATACACCCAGGCGACTCCTGTGCCGACCGCGATGAGAGTGTCCATATTCGCATTATGGTTCTTAAATGATTTAAGCGCTCCCGTGAAAAACCTGCCTCCGCCGTATGCGAGAACGAACAGCGTCAGTAGCGACACCGCACCCCACGATATTTGTCCGGGCAGCGTGAGGATATCGGGAAGCAGATTCAACATCCCGACAGCGAAAATGATTACGCCTATAACACCTGAAACTATTGTCTGCTTGAGAAGTTTTCTGTAATGCTCAAACTCGGCATTTTCCTTCTCGGCCTCAGACACCTCATCTTCCATCAGGGATGCCGAGTAGCCGGCACCGCCTACCGCCTCGACGAGGGCTTGCGGTGAGACGTCACCCGTGACGGTAGCCGTACGCTCTGCGAAATTAACATCGGCTTCGCTTACCCCGGGCATATTCCTGAGTGTTTTCTCGACCGTTTCGACGCAGCCCGCACAGCTCATGTCGGTAACATTGAGTCTGTATGTCTTGGAGCCGCTCTTTTCAACATGTTCAGTGGACTTACTCATATTCTTCACCCTATTTGTCAATAGACCCGTAAGGCAACATATATATAATACCAGTCGTATTATTGTAAGATTAGTCTCGCGCGAGAAAGGATTCGGGGGCTCCGGATTGAAGTTAGCTCTTCCCGCCGCTACCGCGTCCCGATATAGCCGACTGTATCCTCATGAACTCTCCCACATTGTCCATTGTAAGCAGTCCGACGAGATTTCCGTTCCGCACGACAGGCATAGTTCTGAAATCACTCGTCTGCAAGCGGGCAAAGGCCGCCTCCAGCATTTGCGTAGGCTCGACGGTCTGAAACTCGCGTCTCATCACGCCGCCCACCCTCGCGTTATCGCCCTTTTCAGACAGTCCTTTTATCAGGTCGCCGTGCGAGACCAGCCCCACTACGGCTCCGTTCTCGACCACTGGGAAATCCTGCTGCGCACCCGACATGGTGAGCTCAACCAAGTGTTTAAGGTCGTCATGCGGGGAGACAGCCTTGTAATCGGTAAGCATCGCCTCGGATACTGGTATGCCCCCCAGTGCGGTTTTTATCTTTATCATGCTCGCTTCCTGCGCCGCTCCTATCCAGACGAAAAGCGCTATGAAAATGAGGAATGGATTGGTGAACAGACCGACGAATCCGAAGAGAAGGGCAATCCCCTGTCCGATAAGCGCCGCGGTCTGAGTCGCTTTTACGTAATTGCCGCGCAGTGCCAGAAGAGCCCTGAGTACGCGCCCTCCGTCCATCGGGAAAGCAGGGATCATGTTAAAAATGAACAGGAATACGTTTACAAGCATGAGACGCTCGATGAACGACCCCTTTATAACCGTTATGTTCTCTATGGGTACGAAACTATTAGTAGCCTTAAGCCATAAATACAAAGCAACAGCGATTACGACGGTCACGGCCGGCCCGGCGAGAGCGACCCAGAGCTCCTGAATAGGATCGTCGGGCATACGCTCTAGACGAGCGACGCCGCCTATGGGAAGAAGCGTAATGTCACGTGTATTGATGCCGAACCGCTGTGCGGCAAGCGCATGGCCGAATTCATGCAGTACGACACAGAGAAAAAGAGCAAGCACGAAAATAACGCCGCCGACAATTGTCGGGATGTCGTGACCCTGATTCCAGTGAATAAGCACAACCCACGCAATTATCAGAACAAATGTTGCGTGAATATAAATGCCGATACCGGAAAACTCGCCTATCTTCCACGACCACTTCATTGAGCCTTTCCTCTCGATTCGGAATGACGGACTAACTCCCCGATATATCTGGTTATTTCCATGAGTTATATAGTGTTATAAATGTAAAGTTTATACCGATCTACGTCATAAACGCCACAATAATCAAAATAATGCCTTACAGCTTATATTCAAGGTAATCACGCCTGTGTTTTTGTGTCGGTGTTCCGCACAAACGATAGAATTATCCGTAGCGATATTTCAACACCGGCAGCACATTTCGGGGCATTTTACACGCTACAAAGATGATCCCTTCTCATCACGGAAATCACGGAATTCCGGGGGTGGATTAACGAATTTGGAGCGGACTATTCATTTTATATCTGAACTATGTTATATATTTAAAATATGGCTACGAGGAAAAAGGATAGCAAGAAAAAAGAAACGCTTGAGAAGGCCATTTATGTAAAGGCCTCTCAGCAATTCGTCGACATGCTTAACGACTCCCAGTGGCACCTGCACATGAGACCCGCCCAAATAGTACGCGAGGCGGTAGTGGAATATTTGAAAAGACACCTTCCCAAAGAAGCCAGAGACAAATATTTCAAGTCCGGCAATAAATAATCCCGGCCTAATAACAACCGGCTTACCTTTCGGCAATCCGAGGTCTAAAACCTTATTTAATTGGTAAAGGGGTAAAAAGCTTAATGCGATAACGCACCCGTCGTAAAGTAAATCAGTCCCAACCCGCGTTTTTATTCAGATGGTTATTGATGACGAATCTCGCTCTTACGGAGTCGTAACCGAGAACCTCGCAAAGAAGGCGGGTCACGAGAACTCTGGCCCTTTTTACGTCCCTTTCCCTCAAGGCGAGCCCCATTTCACCGAGAAGGTATTCGAGCATTACTTTGTCTCCTCTGCCTAGTCCGTTGCCTTCCGCGACCCTGCATATTAGCTCGGTCAGATCACCCAGCCTCTCAAGCGCTCTATCTCCCTCCAGGTAAATACTGCTCATAATATGTCACCCATTCGTATATTATTAATTCTACACAATTGTCAATTCCTAAAGAACCGAGAACACGGAGGGAACATCGTGAAAGAACTAGATCAAAAGCTTCCTGCGCTGGAGAGGCGCATGCTCGGGAAAGCTGTCTCGATTGCGGAAAAAGCGGGGAAGAGACTTCTAAAAAGCTTCAGGAAGGAAGACCCGGTCGAAAGGGGAACGGTAAAAGAGGTAAAGCTCGTTTACGACATAGTTTCCGATAAAATCATCCGGAGAGAGATTGAAAAGAGCTTCAATGGCCACTCATACGTAACGGAAGAAGACGGTCTGACCGACAAAGACTCCGATTATCTCTGGATAATTGACCCCCTCGACGGAACCAGCAACTTCGCCGACCAGAACTCGCTGTTCGCCGTGTCGATTGCTCTCTGGCACAGGGGCGAGCCACTTTTAGGAGTGGTTGAGGCCCCGATGATGATGGAGAGGTTCGTCGCGGCGCGTGGTTACGGTGCGTTTCATCACGATCTGCTCAGGGGCACAACGCGGAAGGCAAAGGTCTCGGGAGTACAAAAGGCAAGCAGCGCCTACGGTGTCTACTGTGAGGGCGGCGTCAAGAATAAGAAGAAATCGCTCGGTCTGCTGGGTAAATACTATATGCAGATCAAGGATACGAGGAAGCTCGGCTCCGCCGCGCTTGAGCTCGCATTCGTCGGCATGGGCAGGTCGGAGAGCTATATGACATCCAAGATATCTCTCTGGGACATAGCTGCGGGAATCCTGTTCGTTAAGGAAGCAGGCGGGGATATTCTTCATCTAGACGGCTCACCCTATGAATGGAAAGAGTTTAAACATAACAGGAGATACGACATGCTGGCCACGAACGGGAAAATCCGTATCAAGCTTTAGATGTTAGGGAGTTATATATACAGTTAGAAGTAAATCTGCACACCCATCTGAATGAGTAAACGTTTGAAAATCATAACCTTTAAATCCTGATAGCGGTGATTATATTGAAACTGTAAGATAAGTTAAGGAGTGAACAATATGAACAAACAATCAAATGAATTTACGGCAACACAGACTGAAAACGGATTTCATGTAATGCTTCACAATGACGCTAAAGAATTCGATGTAACTATCGGCGATCTCAATGAATTTGCTAATAAATACGCTAAAGAAATGCTCGCTGGAAAAGAACCGGAGCTAAACGATAGAGAGGAAGTTATGGTATCTCTCTGGGAGATGGTTCTCATACCGAACGACATTAAACATTAATCGAATGTCGCCTGAGGCCGACCATGTATGCTGGCAGTATGCTGGCAATAAAAATCACGGGGGAGACAATATGAAAACTTTTCGTAAACAAGCGACAAGTCTATCTTCCCCCGTAACGGCATGCTGCAGCCGCCATTTTAGCTCCGAGGGATTGCTCGGATTCGTATTCCTCTTTAACTCTTTCCTCGGTTTCACCCACAAGCTGTGAGTCCGGACTGTAATATTTTTCGGCCAATCTGTATAAAGTCCTGTCTTTGCAATCGACCTCCCAGTAACCGACCTGTCGTATATATTCATCTTTGGTCTTTTCATCAGCCACGTACCTTATCCAGAACTTACGCTTTGTATCGTTGACTTCTATTTTAGATACGTCCATATAAACGCTGACATTTTTTCCATTTTCGTCTTTGATGTCACCCAGAAATTTCAAATTCCCTTGCGTGCCGCCGTCTCCTCCGCATGATACGGCAATAAATGCCGCAGATATTACAAGCAGTAGTACCAGCGTAAATTTATTCAGCATTCCTGCCTCCCTGATCTTCTTATTTTTCGGACCCGCAGATGTAATTGAATACCGCTCCGCTAATCGAACCCGGACTAACAGTATCAAATTTCACATCTCTTCCCGCCGCGTATCTGTCGACGACTGAACTGTCACCGCCGTAAAATACCGCTTCCAGCGTAGAGGCGGTATTCGAGGCGCAGTCGACAACCCTTTCCATTGAAACCCTTACGTACGGTTTTCCCGTCGGTAGCGTCTGCTCCGAATAAAAGACGTGCCCCTGCCAGAATCTTACCTTTCCGTTCTCACGCCGAATGCTGTCAGTATCTATATAGACATCAAACTTCTCTATACCTTTCAGAGAGCCGGAGCCTACGGATTTCCATGAGACTGCATATACGTTTGACGCAGCGGTGAAGAGGAAACACGCAGCTATGAATGACAGCCTGATGACGGTTGTGGCCATTTTTCGTCGAGATCCAGATTTTAACAACAAAATTTAACTGTTAATAGGGATGTTCTCAATCGAACTACGGAGTATCAAAGCGTAGAAGGCCGTACGTAACAGTGCTAGCGGCTTTTTGCCCATGCAAGCTCTATATCCAGATATTTTTTTGTTTCCTCTACAACGACTCTCGACAATCCGAGCAGTCCCACGAGATTGGGAAATGCCATCAGGCCGTTCATCACATCGGCGAACGTCCAGACCAGATTGAGCTTCACTACGGCTCCAACGAAAACAACAAGGGTAAACAATACCCTGTAAGGCTTAACCGCGCGTTCCTTGAGAAGATATTCTATTGATTTCTCACCGTAGTAGCTCCATCCGAGAAGTGTGGAATAGGCAAAGAAGGCCAGGCTTATCGCTACGAGGTCGGCGCCTATATTAGAGGGAACCCCCATCTCGAACGCAAACGTCGACAGCTCCGCTCCCGTCTTCCCGGCCGTCCACGCTCCGCTGGCGATAATTACCAGAGCGGTGAAAGTACATATAACGATTGTATCAATGAATGTCTGGGTCATCGAAACGAGCGCCTGCCCCACCGGGTTTCTTGTCTTTGCCGCAGCCGCAGCTATCGGCGAGCTGCCGAGTCCGGACTCGTTAGAAAAGATTCCCCTCGCCACGCCCATCCTGACGGATTGGCTTATGGTCGCGCCTATGAACCCTCCCGTTGCCGCAGTCGGACTGAAGGCATGCGAGAATATCAGGTGGAAAGCATGTAGTATGTTTTCACGATAAGTGATAAGAGTCAGTATAGCCCCGGTCAGATAAACAATAATCATGAACGGGACAATCGTGCTGGTAGTCCTCGCTATGCTCTTTATGCCCCCTAAAATGACTAACCCCGTACCGGCGCACAACACCACCCCGGTAATCCAGAAAGGCACTCCGAAGGCCGCTTCAAGAGCATCGGCAACCGTGTTCGACTGCACCATGTTTCCTATCCCGAAAGTCGCGAGCGCGGCGAACACGGCGAACAGCATTCCGAGCCACTTCATCCCGAGCCCCTTGGATATGTAATACATCGGCCCGCCGCTCATCGTGCCGAATTTATCCACTTCCCTGTATTTGACCGCCAGCACTGCCTCCGAATATTTAGTCGCCATTCCGACCAGTCCCGTCACCCACATCCAGAAGACCGCTCCCGGGCCCCCTACCGCAATGGCAGTGGCAACGCCCGCTATGTTTCCCACGCCGACAGTTGCCGACAGAGCGGTCATTAAGGCTTGAAAGTGAGAAATGTCGCCCTCGCCTTCCTCATTACGCTTAATCAGCGCCATCCTGAGAGCGGGGATAAGGGCGCGGAACTGTATTCCGCGAAGAATCACAGTAAGGTATAAACCCGTCCCCAGGAGTAGAATTATCAGGGGGAGTCCCCATACAAGACTGTCCAGATGCGACAGGAATGCCATTATTTGAGCTTGCATTTATTCACCGGGGCCAGATTTTAAAATGATTAACCATATCATACTCGGCAGAGAGTAGTAAATGGGTTTAGCAGACACGATGAAAATCTCGGCACCCATGATGCGGCCGCGGTGGCCGCCCGATTGTATTGCAAATGAAATGACGCTTATGTACAATTATCTGTAAGTCAGAAGGAAATACACGGAGGCAAAACCGAATAATGACATCACAAAATCCATTTATCGCTCTAAAAGAAGAAATGGATAAGCTGGTTATTGGCCACGACGAGGTCAAGATATCTCTCCTCCTGGGCGTTATAGCCAGGGAGCATATCTACGTTGAAGGACCGCCGGGAACGGCAAAGACCATGCTAGCTGAAATCATTTCCGGAGCAGCCCAGCTCAACTTCTTCTTTTATCAGCTTCACAGAGATACCAGACTTTCCGAATTGGTAGGTGACCTTGTTATATCCAAAGAATTAACGGACACCGGAGAAGTTATAAAACAAAGGGTAGTAAAAGGCGGAATACTAACGGCTGAAGTTTGTCTTCTGGACGATATTTCCCGTGCGCCGGGAGAATCGCTCAACGTACTATTAAGAATATTAAACGAGAGAAAATTCTTTGACGAAAACATACCGCTTTTAACCGCTATCGCGACAAGCAACCCGACGGCGGACGAATACTATAACGAGCCTCTCGACCCGGCCAACCTGGACAGGTTTGTCCTGCAGATAAACTCGCAGGGACTTTCCTACGGGAAGAAATGGGACGAGGCTAAAGAGGTTATCAAGCTCTACACCGATAAGCCGTTCGAGTACGAAGTGCCGGTAAGGGTGAGTAAGGAAGTCTTCGACGACTATTACAAAAAGCTGGCTACTGTCGTAATACCGTCAGAAGTACAGGAAGGGCTTGCTAATTTCGTGGCAACGTTAATAGAAGAATACGGATGCAACGAGACCAATTCACTTATCTCGGACAGGACATTCTTCGTAAAATCGCTCAAGATAATGAGGGCTTATGCCCTTCTCCACGACAGAGAGCAGTGCACGCTCGAAGATTTAAACGCGCTGAAATACATGACTGCTTTCCGTATTCCTGAAGAGGTTTATCAGCAGCTCGACCAGATACTCGAGGACCTGACGTCCAAAAAAAAAAAGACAGGGACCGGGGGAACGAGCTAGAGGATCAACCATCGTCAGAATTTGACCAGGACATGCCGGGGGAGGAAAAGCAGGAGTTCCCCGACGAGCAGGGTCAAAAAGAATCGCAGGATCAGATATCCGAAGCGCGCAAGACTTTTTTCCAGGCCTTAAAAGAACTAAAGGAAAACATCCAGAAGGAAAGCGCCATGGCGCCGCCCGAGGATCTTGACATACCATCGGATCCCACGGGACAATTATCGGACGACGGCTCAAAGAAAAAGGACAAGGAGCCTCCCAAAACATCCAAGGTGTTCGCCAGCAAATCCCCCGACCCGGGCGACGAGGAAGACTACTGGATCGGAGGGAAGAAGAACCTGGAAGCAGCTGACAACGTCAGAATTATCATGAAGGCTCTCGAAGGGAACATACAGAAGAGTATTGCCATGAGGGCGCCCCATCCGGGAGGCCTTCCCAGAAAATGGAAGAGAATGAGCTACTTTGACGAGATGGAAGACGTCGACCCCTACGAGGCGATGTTCTGGTCGGAGCACACCACCCCGACTCTTCCCAGAGTGCACAAGCGCGAAAAGGAAACCATGGGCGGTGAGATCGCCATACTGAGGGACGTAAGTACCTCAATGATGGGAGTTTACAGCGAATGGTCGTCCTCGGTCGTAAGGGGCGTCATCGAGCTTGCGAAATCGAAGAGAATGAGAGTCGGGTATGTGGAATTCAACCACCGCTCATATAAGTACAAGAGAAACTCCAAGTTCTTCACCAGGGATTACAACTGGATGCTCGAGCTTGCGTCAAAAACGGAATGCTCCGGAAACACGAACTACGAGGATGCTCTAAAAGACGCCCTGACCGAATTCAGGGGAAGAGGGCTCAGAAACAAGCACATCCTGTTCATCACAGACGGAATACCGACATCTGGTGACTGTGACGTGGTCGAAGAAAGAATCAGGGCCAAGAAGCTCGGCGTCTGCATCCATTCCATATTCATCGGCTCGAAGAATTATCCCAGAATTCTTCAGAAGATTTCGGGAGAGACGAGCGGTACTCAGTTCATCGCAACTCGCAGAAAGGACGGGACGATAAGAATAGAAAGAAGGGACAGGAAAATGCTCGGGCCCGTGCCCGACAGCAAGTCGCAGGTCGATCCCTTCAGCAAGGTATTTGCCTGAGCTCGCTCATCTTTGATACTTGATGACCGCCCTCTGATGGTCCTTGTAGTTTGAGGAAAAATAATGAGTTCCGTCACCGCGGGAGACAAAATAAATATAGCTCACGTCCGCGGGTTTCAGAGCTGCCAGTATTGAGTCCTTTCCGGGATTTGAGATAGGACCCGGCGGGAGACCCCTTACTATATAGGTATTGTAAGACGTCTCAGTACGCAGATCATTCTTGGTAAGATTCCCGTCGAAATCCTCTCCGATACCGTATATAACCGTAGGGTCGCTTTCGAGCCTCATGCCAAGCTTAAGTCGGTTATGGAAAACAGCCGAGACCAGAGGACGCTCAGACACGCTGCCTGTTTCTTCTTCTATTATAGAAGCAAGTGTGATAATTTCGTTATCGGTAAGGTTTACTTCGTCTCTCTCGCTCCTCAGGGAACGATAGACCTCGTTGAACCTGCTTATCATCATCTCGATAAATTCCAGCGCGGTCACGCCTTTAGTATAGGTGTACGTGTCGGGAAACAGGTATCCTTCCAAGCCGGTAAGCGGCCTGCCGGGAAGCTCGGACAGAATTTCTTTATTGTTCCTGGCCTCCTGAAGAAACTCCCGCCCGCTGAGGACACCCTTTTCGTCCAGTAGTACAGCTATCTCTTTGATTGTCAGACCCTCCGGCACCGTGACTTTATGAAGGACGACTTCTCCCTTTGCTATCTTCTGTGCTATGCGTGACACTGTCGAGCCTTCCTCGAACAGGTACTCTCCGGCCTTGAGTCTCTGCTGCCAGCCCTTGCTCATTACGTAGCCGACGAACAGGTATCTACTCTTTATGACCCCCGCTTCCTCAAGCATCGAAGATATGTTTTTTAATCCGCTCCCCTTGGGTATGTCGAGGACCGTGCTCTCGGGTACGGACGGGACTTTGTTCACGTAGTAATAAACCCCCGCCACTGACGCTCCCGCGATAATTACTATAAGAAGAAGTGATAATAGTATTTTCCGCAATTATCCGAATCCAACCGGTTCCCGAATCTTCTGTTAATCTACTCGTTGATAACGGCCAGGTCGTCTCTATGGATGACCTCGTCGCTGTATTTATAACCTAAAATACCTTCTACCTCTCTTGTGCTTCGTCCCATTATACGTTTAATATCTGAAGAGCCGTAGCACGCAAGTCCCCGTGCGATTTCGCGGCCTTCCTCATCGACGCATGTCACCGAATCGCCTATTCCGAAATCACCCCTCACGTCCTTAATGCCCGAAGGCAGAAGACTCTTTCCATGCGTAGTTATGGCTTTTGCCGCCCCGCCGTCTATAACAATCTGCCCCGCGGATTTTAGTGTAAACGCTATCCAGTGCTTTCTTCCGCTGAGGCTCTTTTTCGCGGGCAGGAATATAGTACCTACATCCTTCCCGTCGAATATCTCCGCCAGCGCAGAAGAAGACTTTCCGTTTGCGATAATAGTAGGCACTCCGAAAGCCGCCGCCGTGCGCGCGGCCTGTATCTTCGTTTTCATCCCGCCCGTCGTTGTCCTGCCGAGCGTATCCCCGGCAACAGACTCTATATCCTCGCCTATCTTTTCGATAATGGATATAAATTCGGCGTCGTGGTTGTGTCTCGGGTCCTTGCTGTAGAGTCCCTCGATGTCCGTCAGTAGCACGAGGAGGTCGGCTTCGACAAGCGAAGTAACGTGCGCGGCCAGATTGTCGTTGTCTCCGAGCATGATCTCTTCTATTGCGACCGTATCGTTCTCGTTGATGATCGGGATAATTCCCATATCCAGCAGAGTGATTAGAGTCTTCCGGGCATTCAGGAACCTCTTTCTGTCCGAAAGACCGTCGTGGGTGATGAGAATCTGAGCCACGTCCTGCCCGAATTCCGAAAACGCCTTTTCGTAATTCCACATCAGGGTGCTCTGACCACACGCCGCGATCGCCTGTTTCATGGAGACTTCAGTCGGTTTTTCGCTCATTTTGAGCTTTTTCATCCCCGAGGCTATGGCGCCCGAAGATACCACGATTACTTCTACTCCGCCGGCTTTAACTCCGGAGACATCGCCGGCAAGCCGGCCGAACGCACTTTCGGAAAGGTCTCCCTTCTTATCCGTGAGCACACTGCTGCCCACCTTAACGATCACGCGCTTTACTCCGGAGATCATGGACTTTCTGTCGGGCTTTGTCATATGTTTAATTCCGCTTTAGTGAAGGTTCGCGAGTCATATTCGGCGCTATTCTTGACAAGGGGCTGTCATCTGGCTATTTTATTGCTCTTGTTAGCGGGAATAGCTCAGCTGGCTAGAGCGTCTCCTTGCCAAGGAGAAGGTCGCGGGTTCGAATCCCGTTTCCCGCTCCATCCCACCTACTCTTCCATAGTGATATAACCCGGTTGAGACTTGATTCTGTCACACCATAGAATTACATTCCCATACGGCGATAGGTCTATGCCTCCCTCGGGAGCCATGCTCACGTACGGATAGCAGGCTATGTCCGCGATGGAATAATCACCAGCGAGAAAATCCGAGTACTCGAGATGATTGTCCATGATTTCGAGAACCGCGTTACCCTGCGTCTGCAGCTTAACGAGGAGTTCCTGGTCCCTGTTCTCGGGGCTCACGAACTTCAAAAGATATCTGGCGACCGCGAGGTTCGGGTCTACGGAAGTCTTGCCGAAAAACAGCCACTGAGCCATTGCGCCGAAGGTGTTTATGTCCTCCGGATACAGACGGTTCGGAGAGTATTTTTTGCCGAGAAAGAGCAGTATGGCATTTGACTCCCACATGTGGAAATCACCGTCGATGAGTACGGGAATTTTTCTGTTGGGATTAAGCTTCCCGTATTCGGCGCTATGATGCTCGCCTTTGAATATGTCGAGGAACTCCCTTTCGTATTCAACACCGAGCTGATTGAGCGCCAGTCTAACCTTATAACAGTTCCCCGAAAGAGGGTGGTCGTATAGTTTCAGCATGATCAATCTTCAAGATACTTTTGAAATTTATCGGTAAATCGCTCCTTACCCATAATCCTGTATGTGACTTCCCTCTTCGGGATTATATACTCAACACGGCTCCTCGTGCAAACCTTGCCTCCCTCGCCGATTATCTTCACGAGCACGCTAACTTTTCTATTTCCCTCCTCGACTATACGGCCCCTTACGACGAGTTCAGATCCCGTGCCCACGGGTCTTAAAAACTCCATATCTATTTTCGTGGTGAGTGCGATCTTTTTATGCTTATCGAACATTGTCCAGTACGCCACTTCATCGACCAGAGCGCACTGGATCCCGCCGTGCAGTATGCCGGGAAACCCCTGGAGGTGCTTTTCCGGCGTTATCTTCGTGAATACGTCCCCCTCCCCGTCGTCCGCGAAGAATTTGAGACGAAGTCCCCGCTCGTTCCTCGGATCACACGCAAAGCATCCGTAGCCGGGGAAATCAAGGAATATATTTTCAATTTCACGAATCATCTGAACAGTACAGCCAGAATCACTGAAGTTATATTAAATGCTAGCGACAGACGCTACTCACCCTCGTCGACCCTTTCGACAACTTTGGCAACTGCCGCGACTCTTTCGTCACCTTCGAGGTCTATCAGTCTCACGCCCTGAGTGCCCCTGCCGTAAATGCTGATCTCGGACGCGTTCATCCTGATGACCTTTCCGCCTTTTGTGGTTATCATCATGATTTGAGTCTCGTTCGTAACCTGAAACGCGCCTGTTACCCGTCCGTTTTTGCCGGTGGTCTTGATCGTTATCACACCTTTGCCGCCGCGGCCCGTTACTCTGTACTCAGACACGAGCGTCCTTTTGCCGTAACCCATTTCGGTAACCGTAAGTATCTGGGCTTCCTGATTTTCAATTACCTCAAGGCTTACCACATAATCGCCTTTATCCAGCCTTATGCCTATTACTCCGGTCGCCGTCCTGCCCATATCCCTCACGTCCTCTTCCTTGAACCTGATTGCCTGCCCGAAGTACGAAGTAAGAAGGATCTCGTCTTTTCCGCTGGTCAGCCTGGCCTCTATAAGCTCATCGTCCTCTCTGATGGTGAGTGCTATGATGCCGCCGACTCTGGGATTGGAGTAGGCCATAAGCTTTGTTTTCTTGACTATGCCTTTCCTGGTGGCCATGATGATGTACTGGTCTTCCTTGAATTCGCGTACGGGAAGCACCCCGGCTATCCTTTCTCCCGAAGCCAGACTCAGAAGGTTCACAAGGGCTTTCCCCCTAGCGGTAGGACCCGCTTCCGGTATCTCATGCACCTTTAGCCAGTAGCACTTTCCGTGATTGGAGAAAAGAAGCACGTAATTGTGCTTGGAGGCTATAAAAAGCCTCTCCACAAAGTCCAGCTCTTTGGTAGTGATACCCGTCCTGCCTTTTCCACCCCTTCTCTGGCTCCTGTAAACACTGAGCGGCGTGGTCTTTATGTAACCCTCGTGAGTTATGGTTACGACCATGTCCTCATCCGCTATCAGGTCTTCAAGCGATATCTCTTCCGAGCTTTCCAGTATCTCGGTACGCCTTTCGTCGCCGTACCTGTCCTTTACCTCCGCAAGCTCATCCGACACTATCTTCAATATAAGATGCTCGTGCTCGAGTATTTCCTTGAGGCGTCTCACGGTTTCGATGAGTTCTTTTCTTTCCTCCAGTATCTTGTCCCTTTCGAGCGCCGTCAGACGCTGGAGCCTCATGTCCAGAATAGCCTGCGCCTGCACCTCAGTAAGGCCGAGCTTCTGCATGAGGCCGTCTTTGGCAACCTGAGGACTGTCTGATTTCCGGATAAGGGCTATTACCTCGTCCAGATGGTCAAGGGCTATTTTTAGGCCCTCCAGAATATGGAGCCTTTCTTCCGCCTTCCCGAGCTCGTACTGAGTACGCCTGGTAACCACTTCTTTTCGGTGCTCTATGAAGTGGTTGATGGTTTCTTTAAGCGAGAGCACACGAGGCTGGTTCCTTACAAGGGCAAGCATGATAATTCCGAAGGATGTATCCATCGGAGTGTGCTTATAAAGCTGGTTCAATACCACGTCGGCGTATTCACCGCGTTTTATCTCAATTACTACGCGTATCCCTTCCCTGTCGGATTCGTCCCTGATGTCGGAAATACCCTTAATCTTGTCATCTTTTACGAGGTCGGCTATACGCTCTATGAGTCTCGACTTGTTGACCTGATAAGGCATCTCATCGACGATTATCACTTCCCTGTCGCCTTTTTTCTGCCTCTCGATCCTGGCCTTCGCCCTGATCCTGATTATGCCCCTGCCCGTCTCATAAGCCTCCCTGATAGGAGCCTTGCCGGTAATGAAGCCGCCTGTGGGAAAATCGGGCCCCGGTATGTGCTTCATCAGCTCGTCCAGAGTGATATCCGGGTTTTTGATCTGAGCGGAAATCGCGTCTACAAGCTCGCTTAAATTGTGAGGGGGAATGTTGGTAGACATACCAACTGCGATGCCCGACGAGCCGTTTAGAAGAAGGTTCGGGATCTTTGCGGGAAGCACCAGGGGCTCCATTTCGCCGCCGTCGTAGTTGGGGACGAAATCCACCGTATCCTTGTCCAGGTCTTGGAGCATCTCGCTCGCAATCCTGTCGAGCCTGACCTCCGTGTACCTCATCGCCGCTGGCGGGTCTCCGTCTATGGAGCCGAAGTTCCCCTGTCCATCGACGAGCGTGTAGCGCATCGAAAAGCCCTGCGCCATCCTGACCAGGGCGTCGTAGAGCGCTGCGTCGCCGTGGGGGTGGTACTTACCCATGACGTCTCCCACTATTCTGGCCGACTTCTTATAGGGCCTGTTCCACTGGTTGCCCGCCTCTTCCATACCATAGAGAATACGCCTATGCACGGGCTTCAAACCGTCCCTTACGTCAGGCAGGGCGCGCCCGATTATTACGCTCATCGAATAACTGAGATAAGACTCCTTCATCTCGTCTTCGATGTTTACAGGCAAAATTTGAGACGGCGTCGTCATTTATGTACAGGCCTCCTAAATATCTATAAATATTGGCTAAGAAGGTTATATGAGAGGAGTCTAAGAGTCAATCTAATTGCAGGCCTAATATTATGTGACAGAATGTAAACACCGGAAAATGGTGGAAATAAAGAGAAACACCAAATTTATCCGGCCCGTGTAGTGAAAGAGAATGAGAAAATTCTTCCGTCGGCTCTTAAAAACCATTATCAAACTCGTCATTCTGATAAATATTCTCTCTGTCGGGTGGGTGATTTTCTACAAATACGTCAACCCCCCGATCACGCCCCTGATGATAATCACGTACTTCGAGGGAACGGACAGGATTGAGAAGAAATGGCGCGGCTACGACGAGATCTCCGACTACATGAAACTGGCCGTGATCGCCTCTGAGGATCAGAAATTCCCGTTTCACGACGGTTTCGACGTACAGGCCATAGGGGAAGCAATAGACGACAACAGGAAGGGCGAGCGTTTAAGAGGCGCAAGCACCATATCGCAGCAAACAGCCAAGAACGTATTTCTCTGGCCCGGGAGGTCATGGCTCAGGAAGGGCATAGAGGCCTATTTCACGGTTTTGCTGGAGAAAATATGGGGAAAAAGGAGAATACTAGAGGTCTATCTGAACGTAATAGAGACGGGTAAAGGTATATACGGGGTGGAGGAGGCGGGGGAAATCTACTTCAGGACGCCAGCCTGGAAGCTAAGCAAGGAACAAGCGGCGCTCATAGCCGCGACTCTGCCCGCTCCCGATATACTGTCGGCAGCGCACCCCTCCGAATACGTCAGGGAAAGGCGAGGATGGATAATACGCCAGATGAGTAATCTCGGCGGTGTAAGTTATTTGAAAAACATCAAATAAGCACTAAAAAAAGCCCTCAAACCGGCACAACCACCTTTGCGCAATGATTGTTGACAGAATATAGACCCAGATGTAAAACAATATGAACGAACTTATTTGGAGTGTGTATAAATGGCCAAAGAAACCGTATTAATCACCGGAGCGTCCTCCGGGATAGGATGGGAGCTCGCCAAGCTCTTCGCCGCCGACAAGGCGGACCTGGTGCTCGTCGCACGCAGGGAGGAGCGATTAAAAGAGCTGGCCGAGCTGTTAAAATCCGAACACGGAGTCGACGTGTTCATAATTCCGAAGGATCTCTCGAACAAAACCGCTCCGAAGCAAATATTCAGCGAGTTAAAAAAAGAGAAGATAGACATAGACGTTCTGGTAAACAACGCCGGGTTCGGCGCTAGAGGCCCGGCAGTCGAGCTTGGTACAGACCTACAGGTCGACATGGTGCAGGTAAATCTGGCGTCCCTTACCCATCTCACGCTGCTCTTCCTCCCGGGTATGATCGAGAGGGGACGGGGTGGCATACTCAACGTGGGCTCGCTCGCGGGCTTCCAGCCCGGTCCGAACCTGGCCGTATATTATGCTTCCAAAGCCTACGTTCTGTCTTTCACCGAGGCGTTGTCCGAAGAAGTAACGAACCCGGATATAAAGATCAGCTGTCTCACTCCAGGTCCCGTCAGAACCGAATTCGGCTCGAAGTCGGATCTGGACGACTCTCTTCTTTTCAAGCTCAGCCTCATGGATGTGAAACCCGTTGCAAGAGCGGGATACGAAGGCTTCAGGCGCGGAAAGGTTATCATCATACCGGGCATCAAACAGAAGATAACCCCGTTTTTTCTCCGATTACTCCCGCGCTCTCTTGTGAGGAAGATAGTAAAGTCACTGCAATCCTGATTTCACGCTAAATCTGCGGAATTAAATTTGTTGCTCTGTAACTTCTACTATGTTATCCTTAGAATTCACAATCATTTATGTTAGTTACAGTTTAAGACAACTATATTAAAGGATGAAGACATGAAGCTGATTCACGTTTTGAGAAAACGCAAAAGTTCGATATTACCGGCTGTCTGTTTACTTGCACTGCTATTTGTTTACGGTTGTCAGTGCGAGGGAGGCATAGGCACTACCTCCAACGGAAGCGACGCTGTGAAAACCGAGGCAATCAAGACCTTAAACAAATAGTTTGGGATCAACCCCGTCATTCAGGAGGATTGGAAATTGAAGCTACCTAAAAGATTATCACGGGTTCTGAAGGTGTCATTTGTTTTCATGAGCCTGGCGTTTGTTCTTATAACGCCCGGAGTCATGCACTGCTCAGGCTCCGTTGATGTGCCCGAAAATACCTCTTCCGTGAATATTTAAGTAATTAGAGCCGACTGGATCCAGTCCGGGACATCACTAGTAAGATACAATATATAATCAATAATACTCGGAGAAAAACCGCTCGAGCTCTTCTATTATATCGTCCGACGACGCTATAAATTGATTGCACTCCGGCAGTGATTCGAGAAAATATCTTCCGTAAAACTTGCTTATTATCCTCTTGTCCAGAACGAGTACCGCGCCTATGTCGCTTCTGCTGCGTATCAGCCTGCCGAAGCCCTGCTTAAACTTGAGAACCGCCACCGGGACGCTGTACTCCGTAAAGGAGTTCAGCCCCTGACTCTCCATGTGCTCGACACGCGCTTCGATTATAGGCTCTGTCGGCACCCTGAAAGGAAGCCTCGCTATCACCACCAGCTTGAGGGCGCTTCCCGGTACGTCCACCCCCTCCCAGAAGCTGTCCGTGGCAAACAGCACTGAGCGGTCTTCCGCCCTGAATTTATCCAGCAGCCGCCCCCTGGGAAGAGCGCCCTGTTTGAGCGTGAGAATGCCCCTTGACTCAAGCTCTTCGTACACGCTCTTGTAAACCGTATCAAGAAGTGAATATGAAGTGAAAAGGATAAGGGCGTTACCGTCAGACACCCTCACCGCCTCTTCGATCACGGGTGTAATAGCGCCTGCATATTCCCTTACCGCGGGCTCCGGTACGTCGGTCGGAATAGCGAGCAGGAGCTGTTCTTTATAATTGAACGAAGACGGAAGCACGAGCTCCGCGACCCGCTCGTTGTCCTCCAGACCCAGTCCCGATTTTATGAAGTGAAAGCTTTTTCTTACGGCCATGGTCGCTGAAGTCATTACGACGGTGCCGCATTTCGAATATAGCCTCTCCTTTAAAGGATCGGAAATATCCAGCGGGGACAACCCGAGGCCCGAAACCACGGCGCCCCTGCCCTCACGACCCTCTACCCACCTGACGAAGCCGTCGTCCTCGGGGCTAAGAAACGTGCTCACGACGTCGGAATAGTAATCGAGCTTGTTTGATACTCCCCTGAACTCAACGATAAGCTTCGCGATGTCGTTCTCCGTTTCATAATCGAGCAATATGTCGTTTAAAGCTTTGATTTCCTCGTGAAGCTCCTTGAGCCGTATCCTCAGTATCGAGAACTTCTTGTCTATCTGCTCCCATCCCTCCCGGGAGAACACGTCCTCGGTAATTCTTATGTTAACCTCCTGGGCGGATTGGTCTTTTTCCCTCACAATATCCAGAGAGAAGGAGTAAAGCGCGTCGAAGGCCTCCCTAACGTAGCTCTCCGCTGCGTCCACCTTTGGCGAGAGGTTCTGCTCGACCCTCCTGAGTACGTCGTTCACTATCCCTTTTCGCATCTGCCCCACGAGCTTCGCCGCGAGTGACGCAGAATAATATATGAGCCCCCTCGTCTCGCCCCCTTTCCCCTTCCTCTTGAGGCGCCTCAAAATCCTTATTATTCCGTACTTGGTAGCCCTCATCCCGAAGTGTGAAGTCGCCGCGTCCACGAGATGGTGAGCCTCGTCAAATATCACGTGCTTGTACGGAGGTAGTATGCCGGCGTCGCTCTTCTCGGAAGCCCCCTTTATCGCGAGGTCGGAAAAC
>Ga0307426_1000731_pt1 | contig 22323 bp, 18 predicted proteins | sample SalMarWE160340MG_FD_202165 | JGI IMG/M metagenome (GOLD analysis project Ga0307426, IMG submission 202165) | Salt marsh sediment microbial communities from the Plum Island Ecosystem LTER, Massachusetts, United States - WE1603-40 | ecosystem: Environmental > Aquatic > Marine > Intertidal zone >...
CGCCGGCCGCGTGCCATGTGCCAGGCAACACACGCCAAACAATGCACACAACACACTGCTCGTATTGACAATCCTTGGAGCCCCGTGCTACCAATGTCCTGATTTCGGGCGGTTAGCTCAGCTGGGAGAGCGTCTGGTTTACACCCAGAAGGTCAGTGGTTCGAGCCCGCTACCGCCCAATAAAGTTATACATTTTCAATAACCCGAGGATGAAAACCCACGGCTTGAATACCCCGCAAGGGCGGAAGGTTACTCACGACCGCAAGTGCTTAGAACTGATGGCGTGGTTATTGGCTACGGGTCGAAAACTGATGTGCTCGCTCGGTTGAATCATCTAGTTAGTGCCAATCTGTCGGACTTGGTCGTTGACGGCTACATGGTGGCCGAGGGGAGAAATCTGCAACGGGCCGTGTTGAAAGATGCACGGTTGCATAATATTCGAGTTTCTGGATGGCAGCTCCAGGGGGCCGACTGCTCGGGCATGAGGGTTGAGGGGTGCGACTGTCGAAACTGGAATCTCGAAAATGCTCGGGTCCAGGGATTGCGTTTTATCCGTTGCCAAGTCGATGGTCTCAAGGCTTCGGGTTTGAAAGCCTCGGCGCTCCAGGATTGTGTCGGGATTCCTGCGGAGACCGGAACTGATGAATAGAAACGGTCAGAATATACCCGGCAGCACTTTCGGTGGATTCTCCACCGGCAAGGCGCCGGAATGGAAAAACCGGGATGATTGGATTCTTGAGCTCCAGGTGCAACGGCTGAGGGCGCACCAGGAGGAGCAGCGCCGGCGTCCGGGTATACTGACTAGAAGCATAGGGGCAAATTTGACAGTGGCTAAAAGATAGCTGCGTTTACTTGTGCAGCGCTCATGCTTGATGTTGTCGGGTGTGATGTGGGTTGCATTTTTTCTCCTGCTGAGAGGGGCCGGTCAGTTCGGCGATGTCCGGGCCGATGAAAACCCAGCTCATAGGGACGGAGTCCATTGGGCTTCGTCCCTTCTTTTACTTCTAAGTGTTGGTCCGTTTGTCTAGTATGGTTAGATTTGTTGATGGATTTTGTTTCGCGGGCCTTTTTTTGTTCCATACTAATTTGCCTAAGCATATCTTGGAGCTGCTTTTCATTAATGTCTCTTTGCGATTCACTCACAACGCTACCTCCATGTTATATATGAGTTATTAACTAATATAAAAAATATGTGGCTAGAATTCCATTACTTTCTATTAGCCAACAAACAGATTCCAAAGGTATATTGCTGAAATAGATCGTCGCTCAGAGACGTCGTATCAGCCTCTGAGGGGCATTGAGCGTACGGGGTGAGATTCAGGAATCGGATTTCTTGATCTGGCTCTTGTCTTCGAAGGAGGCGAGCTGGTCGCCTTTCTCGCGCATGAAAGCAAAGATCACGTCTTGCATACTGAGTCCGTGGCACTTGCACAACCCATTAGCCCGTCGCCGTGACGGGGCTTGTCTGGTAGTCTCGAAGCGTGGGCGCTGGGATTACCAGGGAAGATATGGTTGACCAAAGGTTGTTGTCGAGCACTCGTGCTGCCTGCTGAGCCGGTCTGAGCCACATACCGGCTTTTGGTAGGTCCGTTCGGCGATGTCCGGGCCGATTTCTCCCAGCTCTGGAGCGGAGTCCGTTGGGCTTCGCTCCTTTTTCTTGTCCAAGAGTTCGAGAGGCTATCGGGGCTTTGCCTACGATGGCCGAGGGCTTGCTGAGGGCTTATAAGATCATGCAGCAAGTCGGTAGTTTCGAGGACGTCGAGTGCTTATTTTTGATGGGCGCTGGACTGAGCCGCAATACCTACCGGGCTTATCTACAATCAGTCAAAAACTTCTACCGCTACACCGAGGGGCTTAATCCGCTCCAGGTCCGGCCAGCGGACATCGAGGCGTATTATGACGAGCTGGTGGACCGTGACGTGAACGACAAGACTATTGCCCTGCGGATTGCCGGCTTGAAGAAGTTTTTTTCTGGTATCCGCAACGTCATCCCGGCTTATACATCACCGTTTGAAGTGATGAGCGACAAGCTTAAAAAGAAGCTGGGCAAGCGGGAGAAGGACAAGGGAACCAAGCAAGCACTCAACAAGGAGGAGATTCGCCGGACACTCAAGCATCTGCGGGAGAACGAGGACCCGGTTGACCATGCGATGATTTTCTTTCTGCTCACGTCGGGCCTTCGGGCGGCTGAGATGCTCTCGCTTCGGTGGGAAGACTTTGACTTGAACGACGGGGCCTGGACGGCTTGGTTCGTTGCCAAAGGTGGAAAGAGGACAGAGCACGAAATCTACGGGCCGGCTGTGGAGGCTGCCCGGGCCAGCTATCAGCGGGTATTCAGGCGGGACCCGAAGCCGGACGATAAGCTGTTCTGGATTCCGGCCAATGGTGATATTGCCCGACCTATGAGCTACGCAACTCTGTGGCACCGGTGCATGAGGATTGGCGAGCGGTTGAGGGCTGCGGGGCTCATCCGAAAAAGTTTGCAGTTCACGCCTCATCTGTTCCGAAGGTCCTACATCACGGGCCTGTACCGCTCTGGGATGAAGCTCAAAGCCCTGCAAAAGAAGAGCCGACACCGGAGCACGGAAATCCTCATCAATCACTATATTGATGACTCAGAGGCAGCTACGCCCTACTTGGACAAGATTTTTACGGACATCGAAGAGCGGACAGTCTGAGCATTGATGATAACAACGGGAAGTCTTTGATCGAAGCAGAGGTCCGTGACTAGCTGAGGATAGCGCAAGGAGGTAGCCTCCAGAGGAAACCTGAGCAGCTTTTGTTGAAATCGAGTTACATTTGCAGTACATTTTATGTACATCTATTGACAAATACATCAAAGTATCCGATAGTATTTGTGAAGAGTTGACTTATGCGATCTGCTCCCCGCTGGATCAGCCTTTGGGCCTCTGGCGGGGTTATTTTTTGATTATGACCGAGCCTACTGTCAAACGTACGAGTGTTTTTTTTGACGGACAAAACCTGTTCTACGCTGCTAAAGAGGCTTTCGGTTATCAATATCCGAACTACAGCCCTAACGCCCTGGCAAGAAGCATTTGCACAACTCAGGGTTGGAGACCTGACGAGATATACTTTTACACCGGAGTGCCTGATAAGAATGAAGATCCTTTCTGGAACCACTTTTGGAATGCCAAAATGGCGGTTATGGGTACTCGTGACATTAAAACATATTCGAGGTCGCTCCGTTATCGAAACAAGACAGTGACACTTCCTGATGGGAACCAATCAACAATACTTGTTGGACAGGAAAAGGGTATAGATGTCCGTATCGCCCTTGATGTCGTCCGATTCGCACTAGATGGATTGTATGATGTTGCTCTTGTTTTTAGCCAGGATCAGGATCTTACAGAAGCCGTTAAGGACGTGAAAAAAATAGCTGGTCTTCAGCAAAGATGGATCAAGATTGCCTGTGCTTATCCTGATAGTCCGACGCGGATCAACAAACGAGGAATTGATGGAACTGATTGGATCCGAATCAACCGTACTACGTACGATAGCTGTATAGATACAAATGACTATCGCCCAAAGCAGACCAGACAACCTTGAATGTATGAAAAAGTTGACAGGTATAGACTATAGCACAAATGGGTAAACGCGGTAAACGGAGAAACAGTATTCTCGAAGATCCATCTAGACTTTCTGACCTTTTATATCATTATACCCGCCGGGATACAGCCATAGAGAATATACTCGTTTCACAGCAATTTAGGCTTTCTCCTATGGGCCGCACAAACGATCCGCTGGAGTTCAAAGATATACGTTTCGCTTTGATAGGGTCGGGACTGCCCGACAATCGAATTGACTCCAAGTACCTCCAGACAGATCTTGAGATAAATAGGTTGATGAAAGAACAGACTAGAATTGCATGTTTCACCGCGGACAGCGACGAAATCGAGAGTGCGCGAATTGATATACTTCGAAGAGGCTTCGCACGATCTCGGATGTGGAGTCAATATGCGGAAGGCCATTTTGGGGTGTGTCTGGTGTTTTCAAAGAAAGAACTGCGGCAACGAATTTCAGCACTTAAGGAAAACGTGGAAGACAGGCTCTTCGAAGGAAGTGTCGATTACAAGGATTTTTCTCGGGAGGCTATAAACGCACGAACCTTCAACGGAGACAAACTAGAGAAAACATCCATTACAGAATTCATTGCGGGTCATCTCGATGAGCACTACACCGCGTTATTCCTTGAAAAAGCCCAAGACTATCGAGACGAAAATGAGTACCGTTTCGTATTCTTCAATTCTGTACCAGGTTTCGTTTATGTGCCAATTGATGACTGTTTAAAGGCGGTTATCGTCGGTGTCCGCTTCCCTGAGGTTTACCGCGACCTGATTATAGAACAATCGTATCGACTTCATGCCGAGTATCGGAGTCTCCAATGGCATAACGGCAGACCATACTTAAGTGATCGATAGGCGTATGGGCAGCTCCATTTTTTGAAAAGTGACGGGCTTTTTATTGAATTTCGCTCGTCGCCTTGCGTATCCTGCTATGTAGCTAGAATAAGGCTACAAATAGTCACATCCTGCAACAACCTGCTTGACCCAGTTTCCCGCCATTCCTGACCTTCTGGTTGAGACCAGACGGTCTGAGGGTAATTCTATCGGGGACGTTATCGGGGATGTTTCTGTGCGCTGTATGCGTAACTGTGCTCTGAAAGCCAATGAAATACCCCCTGTGCGCAAGTAGCCTGTCCTTTACACCCAGAAGGTCAGTGGTTCGAGCCCGCTACCGCCCATTAAATAACGGTATTATATAAACTTACAAACCGCCTAAAACGACGGGCTGCTTATTTGGTACACCCAGCAGGGAGTACCCACTCGGAGGTGGGAGTCCCCTACAAGCCCTGCCGGGGGAACTGTTAGCCGGACGGCAAGGATGTCCAGCGCGAGTTGGGATCCGAAGGAAGCCGCAGGCAAGATAGCAATAAACCAAACATAACACTTAGAACAACAGTTGCTGAACTTACTACACCCCAGTTTCCAGGTGATGCCGCCGTAGCGGCATTCTCAATTCCTATTTTAAATTCGTTGGTTCCTTCGCAGTCCTCTTGTTGAGCAAACACAGGATGACCAAAAACGAACAACATCAGAATGACTGCTAATCCCTTGTCCTTCATTCGAGCACACCTCTTGATGAAAGTATAAGTGAATGGGATTATCTTATCTAAAAAAAGATGAAATCAGTGTGCTGTGTACACTGAACCGTCCGTGCTGGATGTGGCTATCGCCTCTATCAAGATGGTTGCCTTGGGAAACCTAAGAGGTTTTTTTTGCGTAATCAAGATCGATGGAGTAGGTTTTCTAGTAAGATTTTACCTGATTGCGTTGTGGCCAGAATAGCGATACATTTGATAGAGAGTTTATATGTGGAACGGGAAGGAGTAGGCCGCGATGGCCGGAAAGTGTAACGCACTACTCATGGCGGACCGCTTCATTCGGGAGGACAACGGCAAACGTGGGATCATTGGATCCTTTAATACGTTCACCTTCCCGACATTCCCGGCGACTGCCCCACCGTTTCATGTCTACGCGAACGTAGAAGATTTCTCGGGAGTCCACGAATTCTCGGTGACTATAGCCCCGGAGGGTGCTGAACTCGTAGTATTCTCGGCCGGCGGTGAAATCAGGTTTGAATCTGGGGACAGCGAAGTGGAGCTCATCCTTCCGGCCTTCGGTGTGACGTTTCCGAAGGAAGGAGTCTATAATCTGATTTTTCGGATTGGAACCAATCAATACGGCTCGAGAAGAATCATAGTCAACAGAAAGCAAGCAGGAGGTACCTAATGTCAGATACCGCGATAGCCACAGCCACCACCTTCCTGGGATACATGCCTCGAAGTGTCGAATATGCAGGCAATACAACTCAGGAAATCGTAATCCCAGTAAGTGATAGCAGAGAATATATGCTCGCCTCGGAGAAAGCCTTAGCCTCTATTTGGATGAACGCAGAAGAAGACGAGGCGTGGAAGGATCTGTGACGGGAGAGGTTGTAGTAATACCTTTCCCATTTTCAGATCTATCAAATGTCAAGAACCGCCCGGCATTGGTCCTGATCGACCTTCCGGGTCCCGATACCGTCTTGGCGGCTATAACCTCGACAGGTAACGATCCCCATGCAATCACGTTGCGACCCGCAGATTTCAAGACTGGAAGCCTAAATCATCCTTCCTTCATTCACCCGACAAAACTATTCACGTGCGAAAAAAGCCAAATAAGAAGAACCGTTGGGAGACTCACCGATGAGAAGCGAGCAGAGGTTGCTGCAAAGATCATAGATCTTCTCCGTTAAAGATCATCCTAAAACACTGTAGCCCATAATGTTCATTATAATACAGCCAGTTGGACGCGGTCGTAACCTAGACGAAGCCCAAGTTTCATCTGTTCGGGCATGTGCATGAGAGTTGTGGTATTCGCGGAAAGTATGTGAACAGCTCAGCCGGGCGGAAATAGGTTCAATACACCGGTTTCAGGCCGAAAACAGTCGTTTTGGCTCGAGCAATATGTTTGATTACCCTCATCATGAATCGCCGCCCCATCCTGTCTACAACTTTGGGACAATGCCCAACTTTGAGATCCCGGCGAGGTACGGTGTCTGGCTTGCCGATTATTTCGGCGATAACGCTGGGGCGATCTCGAGCCACCCACTCGATGGAATCCTCGGCGGTCAGGAGATAGACCGGGTTGCAGATGGAGTTAATGACCGGTATTCCGGCTTCGTACCAGTCTCCACCATCCGTGGGCGGGTATTCTCCCAGCGGACCTTCAGCCGGGAGCAGAAGTACGCGCCTCAGGTCCCGGCTTCTGACACTTTCCAGAACGGCAGAGGTTATTCTCTTGTTGAAGGGCACGAATATTCCCATTGCTTCTGGAAGACCAGTCGGTACCAGACGTACCGGCTGCGGATAGGCGCGGGTATACGGCACTCATGCAGGCTATGGAGAAAGGTCGCGTCGAAGTCGTACGAATCCTGCCGCAGGCGGGCGCGGATGTGAACGCCAAGGATTATCGAGGAGTCACAGATCTGATGCCAAATAGGAGATAACATTACCTTGCAGATCAGAAAAAAATGGTTGAAAATTGAGTGGTGACTGGTTCATCTACTGCAGCTCATCTTATGACACGGAAGAGACAAAGAGGTGAAGGAGGATAGGCACAATGACGGAGTTCCTTCGGCGATACCTGGTGATTCCCGTAATACTTCTCGGCCTCAGTATCGTTTTCGTTGTTTTATCCATAATCCTCGAAATTTCAAAGGGAAATGATTCCATCCTGAGGAGAAAGCTGCGCATCGGCGGACTTATACTCGCCTTGCAGGGAGTGGCGATCCAGGGCGCCTGGCCCAGCGCCAGCTGCTACGAGCGGGCACCTCCCCAGTTTGTCCTTGATTCAACTTCTCCAGAGACAACCACGATAGAACTAGACCTGGAGGAAACCAATACGATCGAAGCATCGATTCGCTATGGCGAACACGAGAAATTCACCTTTGTCATTCTTGACAACAAACACGTGATCCAGTGGGGAGCTGTTACGCCGTCGGATCGTAGAATGAACTCTCCAGAAGAGACGGTGGTAATGGCGATTGATCCCGCTAAGGTCTCCAGCGGAACCACTTATAAGCTTCTCGTTCTTTGGGGGCAGTACGCGGATTTTCCTTCTACTCTGGAAGCTGATGCCATTAACGCCATTGGGAGCTACCAACTGATCGTACAAGGCGAATGAAATTAGTTCGATTGCCTTACGTCGTCTTTGAAACCACCCGCGAATGCAACCATAACTGCCGATACTGCTACAACATCTGGAAACGTCCCGGGGCATCCGCACAAAAACCGATCGGTTTTCGACAAACCCTGCATACATTGAAGAGCCTGTTCCGCCAGGCCGACGTATCTCACGTTACCTTCAGCGGCGGAGAACCGTTTCTGAGCGAACGCTTTCTGGAGCTTGTGCTGACCTGCCGTATGAAGAGCAAGAGCGTCACCATTATCACCAACGGCACCTGTGCACGAAAAGAAGACTATCGATCGCTGAAGGAGATAGGGGTCGGGATGATAGAGCTGCCGATCCTCTCCACTCAACTCGAAGTCCACGACCGGCTCACTCGAAGGATTGGATCATGGATCAAAGTGATGCAGTCCGCCGCGATTCTTCAGGATCTTGGTCTCCCCCTGGTGGCGGTGGTGGTCCTTACAAGGTTGAACTATCCGGGTATCGGAAAAACGATAGACTTCCTCAAGAAACGGGGGATCACCCGTATCATGCTCAACCGCTTCAACGTTGGAGGCAGCGGCATACGGGAATGGGAAAATCTTTCGCTGTCTAAGCAGGAGCTGCGTAGTGCATTTTCCTTAGTGGATGCAAAAGCCGAAGAACACCACCTTTCGATCTCTGCCAATGTATGTACGCCATTCTGTGTGCTCGATCCCGAAGACTACCCTCATATCGGGATGGTTTCATGCAGCCCCCGCATAGAGGAACGCCCGGTCACTCTGGACGCCGCCGGAAACGTACGGCTTTGCAACCATTCCCCCACGGTGTTGGGAAATATCCACAAAACTTCTCTCCATGAGATTTTCAAGAACCCCTATCTCTCGAGGTTTGCCCAAACCGTGCCGGGAATGTGTGTTGGATGTGCAGAGTTCAACAAATGTCAGGGGGGGTGCAGAGCCGCCGGCGAACAGCTTTGGGGCACTCTGGAAGACGGAGATCCGCTTCTTCATGCTGATATAATGACACAGGGAGTACCAATCAACCTGATCGACTAAAAACCACTTAGATACTCCGACCCATACTGTGCTATACTTCATAATAGCCGGTAAATCGAAACAGCTGGAGGGAAGTGGTGAAAGTCAAAAACTTCAAGAAGGGGGAGTTGATCTGTCACGAGGACTCGGCGGGTGCGGAGATGTACGTGATCATCTCGGGGAAAGCTCTGGTCTATAAAATGATCGACGGCAACAAAATTAACCTGGCTACCGAGGAAGACGGGGATTTCTTCGGTGAGATCTCGCTGTTGATCAACTGTCCAAGAACGGCCTCGGTGGAAGCGGTGGAGGACACGGAGGTCATGGTGCTGAGCAAGACCAGCTTCATCGATAAGATCGTTTCGGATCCTCGTTTTGCCCTGAAAATGGCAACCACCATGGCCAAACGGCTGGAAGAGGCGCACAGGGCTATTTCGCGACTCGAGGGGGAGAGAAAGAGTCTGGAGATGCTCTACCAGACCAAATAAAGATACCTGCCTATGCCAACCTCTGGAACATTTCAGTCAGCAGTCCCGTCTCCCGGCTTTGTCAGCGGGGAGACGCAGTCGATCTTCGGCAAGATCGACCTGGGGACGATCCAGCAAGCTGTCAATAAATCGATACCCGTCTCCTTCAGGCTGAAGTCCTTCACCCGGGACCAGCATGGGGTGCTCGATCGGATTCTCGAGGTGTTTCTTTCCGAGCTCGGTCTGGAGGGTATTCAGGAAACCCTCTCGTACTGTACCAAGGAACTCCTGGTGAACGCCCACAAAGCCGTAGCCAAACGCATCTACTTCCAGAACAAGGGTCTTTCCATCGACGATCCCGATGATTACAAGCAGGGGATGAGACAGTTCCTCCACTACCTGACGAAGACAGCCTCAGAAGGGGATCAACAGCTGGCGGACGGCGATTCAGATATCGAATTGACAATTCATGCAACCGGAGGCATGCTCATCATCAGGGTTCGCAACAAAGGCGAGCTAATCCACGAGGAGTACTCCCGCATCGGCGAGCGCATCGTGAAATCCCGCGGATTCACTTCCTTCTACGAGGCTCTGAACTCGGTCCGGGATGTCACGGAAGGTGCGGGGCTGGGAATCGTCATACTCGTTCAATTCCTCAAGCGCATCGGTTTGGGTGAAGAGGCTTTTTCCATAGAGTCCGAAAATGGTTGGACCACCGCATCTCTGCGGATCCCCGTCTCCAAGGTGCAGCTGGACAAGATCCGCGCCCTTGCCGAAGTAGTGGCTCGGGACATTGATTCTCTGCCCCATTTTCCCGAAAACGTCATGGTCCTCTTGTCGATGACAAAGGATCCAAAAAGCCAGGTAAATACCCTGGCCAAGAAGATCAGCGCCGATCCGACTCTGACAGCCGATCTTCTGCGTCTGGTGAACTCGGCCTACTTCATGCTGCCCCGCCGGGTTATCGATATCGTGGAGGCAGTCAAACTGATCGGGCTGAAGGGTCTGCAGAACCTCCTGCTCTCCTACGGCACCCAAAAGGTCCTCGGCCGAACGTATCGACACATGCGTTCGCTCTGGGACCATTCCTATCAAACGGCCCTGTACGCCTACCTGCTGGCCCGCAGCCTCAAGCGTTCCTACAGCCTGCTCGACGATGTCTATGTCACCGGGATCCTCCACGACCTGGGACTGATCGTGGTGACTTATCTTCACCCCTCCCTGCAGAAGAAGATCCGGGATTTCTGCAATGAGAAGAACATTCCCCTCAAGGTGCTGGAGGATTTTTCCTACGGATTGAATCATGCCGACACCGGCGGCCTGATCGCGGCCAAGTGGAATTTCCCCGATCAGCTGGTTGAGGGTATCAAGTATCACCACGAGCCCCTGAACACGCCGCTGCGTCACAAAGATGTTGTTTTCTGCGTCTATCTGGCGAACATGATGAGCAATATCGAGAAGGATCTGGTGGGCTTCGAGCAGATCGAAAAACCCGTGCTCAAGGATTTCGGCATTGAGAACGAGACTCATTTCAGCAAGATCCATGCCCAATTTCGGCGTGTCTACGAGCAGCAGCAGAAAACTCTCTCTGAACAGAGCACAAGAAAATAGCTGCGATTCCGGGTTCCAAGCGCCTATACTCGAGCTGTACGACCCGCTGAAGCACCTGAGTTGCCGGGGCCGGAACCGGAGAGGGACAAATGAGCAGGGGCACCCAGGCTACATCCCCAGAAGATTGTACAGGCCTTCGAACAACCTCGAGGTCAAGAATCCGATCGGCAGCAGGTTGTACCCGCTGAAACTACCCAGCAGAATCAGGGCGATCAGGATAAAGCGGCCATAGCGAGTGTAGACCAGTTTGAAGCGGGCGTATTTGTCGGGAATCAGGGAGAGCAGGATGTGCGATCCGTCCAACGGGGGGATGGGAAAAAGGTTGAATACGGCCAGCAGCAGGTTTATCCACACGAAATACGAGAGAATCTGGTACAGAACCGGACCTAATCCTCCGGTATAAAAGATCGTCGGGGCAAGGGTTAGGAAAAGCTTCACGGCCAGTGCGAAAGCGACGCCAAACAGGAGATTGGAGAAGGGACCTGCCAGGGACACGAGAATTTCGTCGTTCCTCGGATTCTTGAAGTTGCGGGGGTTGATCTGCACCGGTTTCGCCCAGCCGAATCCAACCAGGAGGATCATAAGCAGGCCTATCAATTCGATATGTGATATTGGATTCAGGGTCAGGCGCCCCTGATCTCTGGGCGTGCTGTCGCCCAGCCGTACGGCGACCAGGGCGTGGGAATATTCGTGAACTGTGAATCCGACCAGAACCGCTGGCAGAAGCAGAGCGATTCTCCGCAGATCAGGGTCGAACATGAGGTCTCAGGTTATCTCTTTGACGTAGCAGCGCCGGCGCTTGTGCTGGCGGGCTTCGTAGTGCTTCCAGAGCGCCTGGACCTGGGTGTTGGTCTCCAATTCCACGTTGGTTTCTGCGCTGATGACCCTGTTTTTCCAAAAGCTTCTGTTAAATTCGGTGATCAGGATTGCCGTGACGCCCCGGGCCTGGTAGTCCGGCCGAACCGCCACCAGAAGCAGATCGACGTACCTGTTAAGCTTCAAGGCCAACAGCAGGTGGATGAAGCCGAAGGGAAAGAGCCGTCCCTTGGAGCGCTGCAGGGCCCGAGACAGGGAGGGCATGCCGATGCCGAAGGCGACCAGGTTATCCTGCTCATCGACGATGAAGCGAACGTAATCCGGATGAATGAATCCGAAGTATTGATTGATGTAAACCTCGATCTGTTTGTCGGTCAGGGAAACATATCCGTACAGATCGGCGTATGTCTCATTGATCAGGTCGAACATCTTCCTGGCGTAGGGACGTAAATTCTTCTTTTTGGTCGCGACGATCTTCAGCTTGTTGCGCCGTAGAACCAGTTGCTGAACGCGCAGTACCCTCTCAGGTGTTTTCCCTGGAGAATGGAGTTCGAACTCGACCCAGTCGGTGTCCTTGCTGTAACCGAGTGACTCCATGTGCTGCGGGTAATAGGGATGGTTGTAGAGGGTTGCCATGGTGCCCAGCTCATCGAATCCGTGGATCAGCATTCCCTCCCGGTCCATATCGGTGAATCCCAGTGGCCCGTGGACCGCGGTCATACCGTTTTCCCGGGCCCAGGCTTCGACAGCAGCCAATAGGGCTTTGGAGACCTCGATATCGTCGATAAAGTCGAACCAGCCGAAGCGGCAGTGTCTGTGGCCCCATTTTTCTATGTACCTGTCGTTGATGATCCCCGCGATGCGCCCTGCCAGCTTTCCATCCTTCTCCGCCAGCAGGTACTTCACGCGGCAATGCTCGAAGGCGGGGTTGTTCTTCGGATCCAGGGTATTCCACTCATCCATCAACAGCGGCGGGATCCAGTACCTGTTGTTCCTGTACAGGGAGAACGGGAAGTTGATAAACCGCCGGAGGTCCTTGCGGGTCTGTACCTCCCGGATCGTTATGCTCATAGGCTCCTCTCGAGGATCACTCCCATCTTGATACTACACTTTGATGGATTTTTCAACTCGACGCTTTTCAAATTTCACTCGGGCTGCGGGCGGAGTTGCCGGGTCGATTCGTTACAATCGCCATCTCTCGCTTGCTGTCGTTGCATTCTGTCCGGAAGTGGCTTGGATTTACTCGCAGAACTGAGATTTTGTGCTATAATTATACATGATAAGGAGTTAATTTAGAACGTGAATGGGGGAGAGGGGAGAGGGCTGTTGCGTCCTGTTATCGTCTTGCTTTTACTCTGCTGCGCCGCGTTCGGGTTTACCGAGGAGGACGTCGACCTCAACCGGTACTACAGGTACCCGTTTTCCCTGGGCGTGGCCTATCAGAATCTTTCCCCCTTCGGTGACTACGGAACCGATTTCAACTCCTACTTCGACCTGTCTGCGATTTTCAAGGTTCCAATCCCCAAGGTCCCTGTTCTCCAGCCGTTTCTGCAGACCGGGATGATTCGCTTCATCGCTCCGGAGCGGGATGAGCAGGACAAGTGGACCCACACCCACTGGTACCTCACTCCCGGGATCTCCTATGCCAACCGCTTTTCCAAGAACTTCGAGATCGGCCTGGAGCTGGCCGGCGGGATTTCCGAGGCGGTTTTTCCCAATCTCGATCCGGCCGAGCCGCGAGGTTCCTTGAACCTGGTTGGCGCCGCGGGGGTGAAGATCGCCCTGGACCCCTCGTACAATATGAACATCGACATCAGTCCCGGGATCAAGTACTTCTACTCCCTGAGCCCCCTGGAACGCTTCAACGGACTCGTCTACTCTATCGGTTTTTCCGCCAGCTACAGGTTTGGGGACGATCCGGATGCGCCCCAGGCGATTATCCGCAGCATCAGGATCAGCGACCTGCAGTTTCCCCCCCTCTTTGCAGCCATGCAGAGCTATTACTCCAGGAACTCCTTCGGCCGGGTCACGATCGCCAACGTGGAGAAGTATCCGATTTTCGATGTTGGGGTCTCCTTCTTCCAGGCCGGCTTCATGGACACGCCCACAAAGTTGGCTTCCATCCCCAGACTGGAAGCAGGTGAGAGCCGGGTGATCGACATCTTCGCCTCCTTCAGCGAGGAGATATTCACGACAGTAGGCATCGTGCCGCTGACCGGCGAGATCATCGCCGAGTACAGTTCCCGCAACCGTCCGGCAAAGCAGTCCTTCCCCGTTTCCTATGACCTGTACGACAAGACCGCTCTGACCTGGGATGATGACCAGAAGGTGGGGGCGTTCATCACCAGCGCGGACAGCGCCCTGCGGAACTATGCCAGCTTCGTGCGCCAGGCGGCAAAAGACTACGTGCTGGACAGCTTCAGCGAACCTCTGCAGGTCGCCATGCAGCTGTTCTACGGCCTGAAGGAGATCGGCTGCATCTATCAGATCGATCCGACCTCTCCGTTCACCCAGGTGCAGGAAAACCCCATGCTCGTCGACTCCATCAGTCTGCCCCGCAATACTTTGAAAAACCTGACCGGCGATTGCGATGATCTGACAGTGCTGTACTGCGCGCTGCTGGAAACCGTCGGGATCGAGAGCGCCTACATCACGGTGCCGGGGCATATCTACGCCGCCTTTAACACAAAAGTGCCCTCCAGATCCTTTCAGAAGGTTCACCCCGAAAAAAACATGACCCTGAACATCAACGGTGAGCTGTGGATACCCGTTGAAATCACGATGATCGGCACCCACGATTTCCTCAGCGCCTGGAGGAAGGGGATCGAACAGTTCATGGCCCTGGAGAGCTCCCCCGAGAAGAGGGTGATCACCTTCACGGCACGGGCCCAGGACATCTATCGGCCCGTGGGACTGCGGGAAACCGACCTGGGACTTCAGTACGGCAACCAGAAGCGGATCGTGACCTCATTCAACGATGCGATGGAGCGCTTGATCGATCAGGTCCTGGACAACTACACGAAGCTCGCCCAGGATTCCAACAGCAAGGAGGGCTACAACCGGCTCGGTATCGTATGCGCCCAGTACCGCAGATACGCACAGGCGCAGAAGGCCTTCAACACGTCCCTTTCCCTGGACAGAAACTACCTCAGTCCGCAGATCAACCTGGGTAATGTCTTTTTCATGAAACAGGAGTACCAAAACGCTCTGCGGGTCTATCACGAAGCCGAGCAAACCCTGGAAGCCGGCGGACAGAGCGAATCTTCCCTGTATCTGGCCGTTCTGCTCAATATCTCCCGGGCATACTACGAGCTGGAGAACTACGACAAGGCGTCGGAGTACTTCCAGAAAGTTGCCGAAAGGGATCCCTCCCTGGTGGATCAGTACGCCTACCTGCGCAGCGCCAAGGAGGGGGAACGGGCCGCGGATGTGAGCACTTCGGCTACGATCATATTTGCCGGGGAGAATGAATAAAGAAAATACACCCAAATGCGGCCTAGCCAATATTACCCTGACGATCCTGGTGTTTACCTTCGTTGTCGTCTTTTCCTCGTGTGACAGGGAACCAGCCCCGGGGCAGGCGCAGAGGCGGGAATCCCTCCAACCCCTGGCCGTAGAACAAATCGTTGTCCCCGAGTATCGTGCTATCCCGGGCCGTGGTGTAACTCCGCGGGTCCTGTCCCCCATTTTGCAGGAATTCGGTAATGAGATTACCTTGGCGATCATGAGCCCGGAGTGGATCAGCCGCTACGGGGAGCAAGTAGTCGTCCGCGGTCGGGCTTACGCCCGGAAGACCGACGGTAGCGCTGAGATCGCCTTCCTGGGGTGGGAGATTCTGGACAGCGACCACCGGGAGGAGATCAACTACGATCCAGATGGATATTTCGAGTTCGCCATTCCCACCCTGGGTTTGCCCACCGTGTTCTATCTGAGGATCGTGGCGGTGGACAACAGCGGACATAGCGCGGAGCGGCTATTCTGGCTGATAGCGGAGAGATCACCTCCGGCCGCTGCGGTTCCCCCGCCTCCGGAGGCGACCGCAGCTGCAGCCGGGACCTCGGGAACAACGGATGCGGAGGAGGAAACCCAGGTCCGCGTTCCCGTACTGACCCTCACTCGACCCGGGAACAACGAGTACTTCTCTTCAGCGCTGCCCATTAGCGGGGAGCTCCTCGACTCTGCAGGCCGGGCATTCCTGCCCGAGGAAATCGAATCATTCACCTGGGAGGTGGTGGGCAGCGAATTAAGGGGGGAGCTGGAGGTTGACGAGCAGGGAGGAATCTCGGCGATCGTCGATGCTGCCGCACTGCGTCAGGACGCCCTGCTGATCCTGAGAGCGGTCCTTGCGAACGGACAGGTGGCTGAGGGCTCGGTGCATCTACGGGCGGATATCTCCGCACCGCTGCTGGAGATTCAGTCCCCCCGGGGTGGAGAGGTCTACGACCGGGTTGTCGTGGTCCGCGGTTCGGTTGTCGATAGAGTACCGGTTTCCCTGCACTGGAAGATCATCGGAGTTTCCGGCCTCTCCGGGCAGCTTTCCCTCCCGGCGGAGGGGAGCTTTAAGTTCGATATTCCGACACGCGGGCTGGAGGGAATCCAAATCGTAGAGCTGCGAGCGGAGGATCAGCTGGGCAATGCGTCCGTGTCTACCGTGACCCTGAGAGGCCGCGAACCGGTAGCCGAAATTGCGGAGCCGGTCGTCCCCGCAATCCGGGAAGCCGAACCGCCACCCCGGCTGATCGTGGCCTCGCCTGCCGATCCTTCCTACTACCGCTCTCTGGTTGCGGTGGAGGGGCTGGTCGTAGAGGGCAAGACCCTCTCCTGGGAAATCCCCGGAACCGGGCTGGAGGGCGACGGCATAATCGGGAGGGACGGACGTTTTGCGCTGCAGATTCCCACTTCCGATCTTCGGGGGACCCAGATGCTTCGGCTCATCGCAACGGGCCGCGGGGGTGAGCAGGCGGAGAAGGTGATCGTCCTGCTGGACGAGGAGATAGGTCCGGAAATCGCGTTAACCGCACCGGAGAATCGAAGCTACTATCGACAGGAGATCCGACTGGAGGGATGCGTAGGCAATCCGGAGGATGACTGGAACTCAGTGGGTGAGGTCGCAAGGCTCTCCCTTCAGCTTCGCGGGACGGAGGAAGCTGCAATGGAAATCCCTTTCGACGGAGACGGGCGTTTCCACTTTGTGCTTCCGGCGACCGGACTCACCGGCAAGCAGACCATGATCCTCACGGCGGAGGATCGAAACGGAGACCTGAGTCAATTGTTCCTGACTCTGCTGGATGGAAATCTCAACCCCTCCGTGCTCATCACATCACCCCGGGTCGAACAGCTGTACGGATCCAGGGTTCGGGTCAGCGGCATGATCATCGATCCCTACGCGGACAGTGCCGCCATGGGAGGAATCGAGTCGGTGGCCTACGACGTTACCTCACCGGAAGTCTTCTCCCTGGTGAGATCGGTTCCCCAGGGCCGGGTCGAACTTCAGAAAGACAATACCTTCGATTTCGTAATAACCACCGGAGAGCTCTCCGGTCCACAGGATGTCAACATCCTGGTGCGGGCCCGCAGCGGCAATCAGACCAAAGCTTCGGTCCGTATCCTGGAAGGGGAGGCGGATATCCCGGTTTTTTCAGTAGAGCCGGTAGATGGACGCGCCCTCCTGCGCTGGGACCCGCTGCCCTCGGCCACCCGCTACAGCTTGAGCTACCGCACGGTTAACCCCGGACGGAGCCAGGGGCGGGAAACACGGATAGATGGGGTAAGCTCTCCGTACCTGCTTACGGGCCTGGTGAACGGGAACCGCTATGTTTTTCAACTCAGCGCCGCCCTGCCGGGGGAGCCGGACAGCGAGTCCGCGGAGAAGTGGGCGATCCCGCTATCCCCCGACACCTTGAGACCCGCGACGGCGGGGGAGTTCGAACAGATCCAGATTTCCTGGCCTTCGATACCCGGAAGCGAGCAGTACGAGTTGTGGCGATCTACGCGCCGCGACGGGGAGTATACCAAGATTGCCGGACCATTTTCGGATACGCGCTACCTCGATAAGGATGTGCTGTACGGCCGCAGCTATTTCTACAAGGTCGCCCCGTCCTCGGCTCCGGAGTTGCCGAGCAATCCGGTTCCGGGTGAAAGTACGGCCTTTCCCGTGGAAAAACTGGAATCCGCCGGCGTATGCCGCCTGAATCAGGCCAGGGGACTCACCCTCCACGGGGGCTATGCCTTCGTGGCCGACGGTAGCGAGGGGATCAAGATCGTCGATATCTCGGCCCCGGACACTCCTACCCTCATCGGCGGCTTCCACACCGCCGCCGCCCGGGACATCGCCGTACGGGGTGGATACGCCTTCGTGGCCGACGGCGAGCGGGGGCTCAAGGTTTTGGACGTATCCGATCCGAGATATCCCGCTGAAATCGGCATGCGAAAAACCATGGATGCCCGGGCTATCGCCCTGGAGGGTGACATCGCCTTCGTAGCCGACGGGTCCAGCGGAGTAAAGATCATCGACGTGTCTTCCCCGGTGCAGCCGACCCGGATCGGATCCCAGGCTACGGAATACGCCTGTGACCTTGCCGTCCGAGACAGCCGGCTCTACCTCGCCGACGGGACAGGGGGATTGAAGATTTACCAAATATCCGCCCCTGCGGAGCTTCAGGAAGTGGGGCATCTGTCCGGGGTGGATGCACGTTCGCTGGCCGTGGAAGGATCCTTCCTCTACCTGGCCGCCGGAGCCGAAGGTCTGATCATCATGGATATTTCCGTGCCCGGAGACCCGATCGAGCTGGGACGATTCGCCGTCACCGAAACCCTGGACGTGGGTGTGAGCGGGGCCTTCGTCTACCTGGTGGACAGCAGCGAAGGGATGATCGTGGTCGATGTGGCCGATCCCGCTCGTCCCAGGCGATTCGCCGGCTTTCCGGCGGAGGGAACCTCTTCAGTTTCGGTAAGAGGACACTACGCCTACCTGGCTACCGCTCTGGGGCTGCAGGTCGTTCACATTCTGATCCAGGGCCGCTCCGTGCCCATCGCGGCCGCTGCTGTCGGCGGCAAGGCCTACGGCCTGTCCGTCTCCGGTCCGCGGGCCTACCTAGCCTGTCACGACCTTGGGGTTCGGGTTGTCGACATCTCCGATCCGGCGGGACTCAGCGACGACTCCGTCGTGGGAGCCTGGTCGGGGGACTATTCGGTGGATGTAGAGGTCGCGGACTCCGTGGCGTTTGTGGCCAACGGCCGGCGCGGAGTGAGCATCCTCGATCTGGCGCCCCTTTGGGACGACGATCCCCTCAGCCAACCGCAACAGACTGGCTCCTACTACACGGGGGGCACGGCCCACAGGACCGTGTTTCGCTCGGATTTCCTCTTCGTTGCCGACGGTCAGGAGGGATTGAAAATCCTCGATGTCACGGTGGCCAACAACCCGACGGAGATCGGATCTGTTCCCAGCGCCGACGCCCGGGATGTCGCCGTACTGCCGGGTTATGCCCTGGTTGCCGACGGACACAGTGGGCTGATCGTCTGCGATATTTCCGATCCGAGCGATCCGATTGCGATCTCAACCCTGGAAGGCCGGGGGGTTCATCGGATTGTCGTACGGGACACCCTGGCGGCCACCGCGGGGAGAACCGGGGTACAGCTGTACGATTTTTCCGATCCCCGAAACCCCAAGACGCGCGGTAGATTCGAAAGCGGGTATGTGGAGGGTATTTTCCTGGACGGAGGGTATCTCTACATCGCCGAAGGGTACAGGGGCCTGACAATCCTGGACATCCAATCCTTCGACCGTCCCGTCACGGTCAGCGCCTGTTCGGGCATCTACGCCGTGGATGTGGCTGTGCATAACGGGTATGCATTGGTGGCCGATTCCCGGCGGATCCAGGTGGTCGAGGTTCTGATCCCCCAGTGGCTGCGCCGCAGTCCCTCCCGCCGCTGAACCCGCCAGGGCCACGAATCCCGCGAGGAGCGATTACGCTCGGGGAAGCTGGGGGAAGCTCTTCGACTCCCTGCGGATCATGTTTTCTATGACCTTTTGGGACCGCTTTCTCCCCGTGCCGGAGACCACAGCTATCAAGTTTCGAAATGCGAGCTTGTCTTCCAGGCACTTTACAGCCGGATACAGCTGTTTGATCTCCTGATATCCCCGGTTGAGGTCGATTTTGAAGGAGGGCAGGCGCGAGCTGCCCCGGCGGCCGCTTTCCAGACTCCTGCGGAAGCGGTAGTCCTCATCCAGGGCGGGGCAGACCCCCCTTCCGGCCAGCCTGCGTACAAATTCGGTCTGCACCATCTCCCGCAGTCTGTCCAGATTGGTACCGGATTTGTACGTCAACCCGATAGGCACGGTTACCAGCAGCTCCCCCTCGTCGGTGTACTGACTCAGCCAGTCGGTGTAGAATCCCTTTTCCAGATTGATCGGGGTCGCCCGGGTGCGGAAGGTGATGTTCTTGAACTCCCGCAATCGATCCCGGACCAGGGAGATCTGCCTCTGAATGCCGCGGCTGCCCGGATTCTGCTCCAGGGCATCCTGCAGTTGGGGAAGAACCTCCGTTTCCAGATAGTAGATCCCCTGAGACAGGGGCATCTTCATCCGCTTCGAGGAAAGCCGCACCTCCTCACCCTCTTCGATGCCGTAGGGTGGATCCGCCTGCCCCTCTGGAGCCAGAACCGGAAGAAAGAAGTTGACCAGGCGGCGCAGGAATCCGGGCAAGGCTTCGGTTTTAAAGGCGGGGAGGTAGCGGTCATCCGGGGCCGTGAACTTGCGCAGAGCTTCGTTCAGAGCCCGGGAAACCGTCTTCACCTTGGTGGTGTGGGCGATCCCGGCCTGGAGGAATACCCCGCCGCCCCGCAGGATGAACGCCTGGAACTGATCCCGGACAAGTTTATAACCATGTGCCTCGGTGATCAGGCTTTTCTGGTCCTCGGAGATATTCAGATTTCGCAGCTCCTCCAGCATGGCTGCCGCGGTTGTGGATTTCTCCCGGACCAGCCGGGCGCTTGGGGAAGGACCCTCGGTGTTCCCGCGGTGGGGATCGAAATGGGACAGCAGATGATTGGCGATTTCGAGCTTGAGGGCGATCAAGGCCAGAACCCCGTCAAGATCCTTCAAGCCGGAATAGCGCAGGTCCTCCTCGGCGACCTGGCATTCCAGCTGCGCTTCGCGGTCCAGCAGTTGCTGGAGAGCTCGATCCTGTTGGCTTTCAGGGAAAGCTTCCATGATTCTCCCTCTGCAAGATACCTAAATTCAGGATAGTTAGTCAAAATCCCGGTCAGGTGCCAGGTGCCAGCAGGCACTTGACAAAAATGGGAATTTATACCATTTATTACATAAATTTACGTTCCCTGTGTAACTTTTTGGGTTGCAGATTGTTTAGTAGGTAAGTAAGAGATCAGGGCCCCCGGGGTTTCCACCTCCTTTACTCGGGGGCCCTGCCTCGTTCGAATGGCAATTACAGATAACGCTGCAAGTTTCTCTTTGCTTCCTCCAGGCCCTGGAGATACTCCCGACGCTCTGACTCGGAAAGGGGGGCATCCTTGGGTTTTCCGGAGCGATTGAAGTTGAAAAACCGGGTCTTCCGGAACCGTGCCAGCGGCTCCGCACCCTTGCCGTAAAACTCCTCCAACTTCTTTTCCACCTTTTCCTTCCAATCCTTGAACTTGGACTCTTCCGGCTGGCGGGACTTCAAACCCTCGATCTCTCCGGCCAGGGATTGAAGCTTGGAGCGATCCTCAGCTGTCATCTCTGTTGTTCCTCCGTGTCACTGTTTTAAAAAAAGCTCATCCTTGAACGGTTCCAAGAAATGGTTTGCAATAAAGGTAAGGGGCTTAACCGCCATGACGAAATGTTCGGAAAGCTGCAGCATCACCTCGATGATCTCCTGCAGCCGGCGCTGCTCCTCGATTGTCAGAGATTGATGTTCCATCAGCTCCGCATATTCGGCGGCGGCACGGTAGAAGTAGCGCCCGTAGTTCTCCAGCTCCTGTGTTCCCTTTCCTGCGACCGAGACGCAGATACGCTTCAGCTGGGTCTGGTCATGGAGAATGCCGCGGGTAAACAGGCAGATGTCGGCTATGCGCTTGTACGATGGAAACCGCTGCTCTCTGGAAAGCACCTCACTGTAACGCATCAGGCTCTCGATGTCGTAGTCGCTGAATCGGTACTTCCTCCAGATCCCCTTGCGAACCCGAATCGGAATCGTATAGCTGTTGATGCGCACAAAGGAAACCAGCATATCCGCCAGATAGTTGCGGATGCTTCGATCTTCGAGGAAACCGACCACCGCCGCGCTGTCGAAGACAATGGCGTGGCTGCCGAAATCGTTCTCGACCGTATAGGCGCGGGTTTTCAACTCCTCCTTTACCCGGTTGAGAAGCACCGTGAAGAACAGGTGAGGGGAGACCTGAAGCAGGGATTGGGGATCGTCGTTGAGGACGTGGAACAGTTTCTCATCGGCCAGCATCGCCTCCAGGATATCCTCGTCCTCCCTGAGGATCCGCAGCATACGCTGCCGCTGTGTGTATCCGGGCATGAGCATCCTTATCAGGAAAAGCAAATCGTTGTCGTCGAGCATCGAGGATGTTTGTTTCATGGATTCCATTGTCCAACTTTTTTTCCCGTTGATCAAGATCATCTGCTCGACCCGCGCAGGGATCGATTGACGCGGC
>Ga0307426_1000734_pt1 | contig 22279 bp, 20 predicted proteins | sample SalMarWE160340MG_FD_202165 | JGI IMG/M metagenome (GOLD analysis project Ga0307426, IMG submission 202165) | Salt marsh sediment microbial communities from the Plum Island Ecosystem LTER, Massachusetts, United States - WE1603-40 | ecosystem: Environmental > Aquatic > Marine > Intertidal zone >...
AGGCTTATAGGAAAGAAGGAATTTCCGCTGAGCCCCGCCACGAGCGGTGACATCATAGCGGTAAATAAGCTTAAGGACGCCGAGACGGGCGATACGCTCTCGGACGAGGCGAATCCGATGAAAATAAGTCCCGTACCCGTACCGTCTGCGGTGCTTTCCTACGCAATAGAGCCTAAATCCCGTAACGACGAGGATAAGCTCAATCCTTCGCTGGCAAAAATACAGGAAGAAGACCCGACGATCGACTATCATATAGACGAGGAGACGAAAGAATTCCTTCTCGCCGGTACAGGGCAGTCACACGTCGAAGTCGTGGTAAACAAGCTGAGAGAGATATACGGAGTGAACGTGGAGCTTAAAACCCCGCGCGTGCCTTACAAGGAAACCATAAGGGGCAAAGCGAAAGCGGAAGGGAAATACGTTAAACAGACCGGCGGAAGAGGGCAGTACGGGGACGCATGGATCGAGATTGAGCCTCTGGACAGGGGAGGCGGCTTCGAGTTCGTGAATAATATAGTAGGCGGCGCTATACCCAAGAACTTCATCCCCTCGGTGGAAAAAGGCGTCGTTGAAGCGATGAAAAAGGGAATACTGGCATCATATCCGGTAGTGGACGTTAAGGTAAGGCTATTTGACGGGAAATTTCATCCCGTCGATTCCTCGGATATCGCGTTCCAGATTGCGGGCTCCATGGCCTTCCGGCAAGCCATGCAAACGGCCAGACCGGTTCTGCTGGAGCCTGTAATGAAAATGGATATCACCATACCGGACGATTGCATGGGCGACGTAATAGGGGACGTGAACGCCAGAAGGGGGAAGGTGTCGGGCGTGGACTCCATCTCCGGCACACATCTCGTAAAAGCCATGATACCGATGTCCGAGATACTGACGTACGCCCCCGAGCTGAGATCGATAACCAGCGGACGTGGCTCTTTTACCATGGATTTCTCCCATTACGAAGAGGTCCCCGATCATATGGCCTCAAAGATAGTGGATGAGGCCACCAGGGAGAAAGAAGAAGAGGAACACAACCACTGATTTTAGCAATAATACGCCGCACCTGCCGGTTATGCAGTAGGGAGATAGTTTCATATCTCGGCGTGCAGGCGGTAGTTTTCCCCTTTTACCGGCTCTACCCGCGTACCACGACTTTATTTCACGCGTTTATATAGTATAAATCATACTGCGTGACGTTATTAAACCACTACTTCGAAATTGTTAACCTACAGTAATAAACACAATACAAATTGCGAATAGCTTCGATAGATATTGGAACTAATACACTCAGACTGCTCGTTATGGAGTGTGATAACGCGGCAAAACCCGATAAATTGTACATAGGCCGTGAAATTACGCGACTGGGCGAGGGTTTTACCGACGAGAAAAAGGTAATTGGCGTAAATGCGATCGGCAGGTCTCTCAAGACCCTATCCGGATTTTCGCGAATAATTAAGGATTACGGCGTTCGGAAGATGAGAGCCGTGGCAACGAGCGCGGTAAGGGAGTCCGAGAACGGCCGGGATTTCGTGAGTCTCGCGCTTCGGGAAACAGGCATACCCATAGATATAATAACAGGCGATGAAGAGGCGAGGCTTACCGTACTGGGAGTGCTCGGAAATGTCGCTTTCGACACGCCTGACTGTCTGATATTCGATATAGGAGGAGGAAGCACCGAGTATGTTTACGTAAAAAGCGGGAATATCGAGGACATAGTCAGCACGGGGCTTGGCGTTGTGAGTCTGACCGAGAACTACTTAAAAAACGATATTGATCCCGCACCGGACATCATCCGCCTGAAAACACGCATCGAGAACATACTCAAAGCGGCACTGGCAGATCTACCGCATCCGGACCCGGCCAGCTTAACCGTTATCGGAACGGCGGGAACGCCGACTACGCTTGCCGCGATAGAGATGGGACTGAAAGAATATGACCCCGCTCTCGTAAACAATTTCATGCTGACCGGTCCGATGATAAAAGAGATATTGAGGAAGCTTCTCAAGATTCCCAAAGCGGAGAGAACAGAAATCCCGGGCCTGGAAAAAGGCAGGGAAGACCTTATCATATCCGGAATCCTGATAACCCTCGCTACTCTCGGGCGTTTTTCAAGCGACAACATGGTCGTAAGCGACGCGGGCCTTCTGGAAGGAATAGCTCTTGATTTGTTAAAACGGCATCTTTAAACGACATACCGCGTTGACAACGTACACTGTCATTATTATATTTTTAAAGAGAGTAGAACTTCTTTCTTCAACCGTTTTATAATTGTAAAAAATAATATGATTACAACCGGTTAGTTGCACTATAATTATCGTGGTAATATATCGGTTGTGTTTTACATGGAGGTACAAATGAAACCGGATAACAAAGATAACAGCAAAGGGCAGATGGAATTGGATGAAAACAACGAGCAGAAAGAAACCGAAATTGCAGAGGAAAACAACATAGTCGGCGCAGATACCGGACAGGCTCAGGAGTATAAAGACCTTTACCAGAAATATATGAGGCTCGCTGCGGACTTCGAGAATTTCAAAAAGAGATCCGCTAAAGAGAGGGCCGACGTCATTGCATACGGCAACGAGGAGCTTATAAAGGCACTTCTGAACGTTCTCGATAATCTCGAGAGGGCGCTTGAGCATTCGGAAAGCCAGGACGATTCCAGACCCTTATTAGAGGGAGTAAAACTGGTACATAAACAGTTTCTGAGCTGCCTCGAGAAATTCCATGTACAGCACATTGATGCATCTCAAGGGAAGGAATTCGATCCGCGTCTTCATCAGGCTATCGAGCGTGTGGAATCCGAGGACGTTAAGCAAGGACATATAATATCCGAGATGCTGAAAGGATACATGCTAAAAGACAGGCTTTTGAGGCCCGCCCTTGTGATCGTATCCAAAGGCGCTTCCGTGAAAGAAGAAGCGGCGGAAGGCGCGGGAAACCCGGACGAGCAGTATTGAACTGGTTAACGGAATAGAGATATGGCAATAGTAGGAATCGATCTCGGAACAACTAACTCATGTGTAGCATTGATGGAAGGGGGAAGCCCCGTCGTAATACCTAACGAAGAGGGGAGCAGAGTTACTCCTTCGGTAGTGGCGTTTACCGAGGACGACACAAGATTTGCGGGCGCCGTGGCGAAACGGCAGGCGGTAGTCAATCCCACGACCACAATATTTGGCGTCAAGAGGCTCGTGGGCAGGCGCTTTGAGTCCCCCGAAGTTCAGAAAGCAAAGGGATTTTCTCCTTACGATATTGTTTCCAACGACACCGGAGACGCCTGGATTGAGATACACTCAAGAACCTACAGCCCTCCCGAAATCTCAGCCATGGTACTGGCCAAAATGAAACAGGTCGCGGAGGAATATCTCGGATACGAAGTGACCGACGCGGTAATAACGGTTCCCGCTCATTTCAACGACCTGCAGAGGCAGGCTACCAAGGATGCGGGGAAAATAGCCGGTCTCAATGTAAAGCGCATCATAAACGAGCCCACAGCGGCCGCGCTAGCGTACGGCTTCGATAAGACGGAGAACCGGAGGATAGCGGTATTCGATCTCGGCGGCGGTACATTCGACATAACGATACTCGAAATAGCAAACGGCGTGTTCGACGTGAAATCCACGAGCGGGGATACGTTTCTCGGAGGCGACGACTTCGATCAGATGCTGATCGAGCTTGTAATAGAGGACTTCAAGAACCATCACGACATAGACCTGAAAGAGGACAAGATGGCGCTGCAGCGTATCAGGGAAGCCTGCGAAAAGGCAAAGCACGAGCTATCTTCCCTTGAAGAGACCAGCGTCAACCTGCCCTTCATCGCAGTGGATCAGACGGGCCCGAAACACCTTAATTACAGGATAACCAGGGAAGATTTCGAGGAACTCGTGGATGAGCTCATAAACAGACTTGAGACGCCCTGCAAACAGGCTCTTCACGATGCGAAGGCAAACCCCTCGGACATAGACGAGGTGGTACTTGTCGGCGGCATGACAAGAATGCCGAAGATACAGCAGAAAGTCAGGGAGATATTCGAGCGTGAGCCCCAGACGAGGATAAATCCGGAAGAGGTAGTCGCGATAGGAGCCTCGATACAGGCGGGCGTGCTTGAAGGTAACGTTGAAGAGGTGCTCCTGCTCGATGTCGTACCGCTTTCCCTCGGAGTCGAGACCCGCGGCGGACTTTTCACGAAAATCATCGAAAGAAACACCACCATCCCCACGAAGAGAAGCCGGACTTTCACCACGGCGTTCGATAATCAGGAATTCGTGGGCATTCACGTGCTGCAGGGAGAGCGTGAAATGGTGGACGACAATATTTCACTCGCCAACTTCAACCTGATAGGCATCCCTCCAGCCCCGAGGGGAATTCCCCAGATCGAGGTTTCCTTCGAGGTGGATGCGGACGGTATACTGCAGGTTTCGGCGAAAGACCTGGGCACCGGAAAGAAACAGGAGATACAGGTAGTGACTTCAGGCGGTCTTACGGAATCCGAAATGCAGCGGATAATCGAGGAGAGCAAGGAGCATCTGGAAGTAGACACAAAACGCAGAGACCTGGCAATCCTCAAAAATGAGGCGGAGGGGTTGATGTATTCCGTCAAAAAGACGCTTGATTCATACGGAGATAAAATAGAATCGGAGCTCATAGGAAATATCGAACGCTCCGTTGAAGAAATGACTGAGGCTCTGAAGAGTGACGATTACACGCACGTCAAGGAATCGCTGGATCACTTAAAGGATGCTTCCTATAAATTTGCAGAGGCGATATATTCCAAAAGGGAGCAATTCGCCGAACGTACAACCGAAAACGAATAACGATATTAAGGGGATGTTGTTTTTTTCATGACGAGCATTGATTACTATGAAATACTTGAGATAGAGCGAAACGCAAGCAACGATCAGATTAAAAGGTCATACAAGAGACTTGCCTTTGAGTACCACCCGGACAGAAACCCCGGCAACAGGGAAGCCGAAGAGAGATTCAAGGAAATTAATGAAGCCTACCAGGTATTGAGCAACCCTGATAAGAGGGCCAGGTACGATAGCTTCGGTCACATTTCATCGGACAGTGTGTTTTCAGATATGGATTTCGATGCAGGCTTCGGAGATATCTTCGGGAACCTGTTTGAGGAGGTCTTCAACGCGGGCGCAAGGGAACGTGCCCAAAGGGGGAAAGACCTCAAGTACTCCCTCGACATAACGTTTGAAGAATCCATAGAGGGGTGCGAAAAAGAGCTGCAGATACCGAGGAAGATCGTCTGCAGTGAATGCACGGGAAGCGGAGCGGCACGCGGTGGAGAGACGGTTTGCACTAGCTGCGGAGGAAGGGGCGAGTTTCAATATTCACAGGGGTTCTTTGCAATAAGGAGAAGCTGTCCCACGTGCGGCGGATCGGGCAGGAGGATAACGAGGGCATGCGAGCGTTGCGGCGGGAAAGGGTACGGTGTTTCGGAACATAGCGTCAGGGTAAAGGTCCCACCGGGAATAATTGACGGGGCCAGGCTAAGAATGCGGGGCGAAGGGGACATCGGTCAACTGGGCGGCCACGACGGCGACTTATATATCGAAATACATGTCGAGGAGCACCCGCTATTCAGAAGAGACGGGGAGGACCTATATTGCAACGTTCCCATCACCTTCGTACAGGCGGCGCTGGGAGATGAAATAGAAATACCGACGCCTAAAGGAAAAACCACCATTAAAATACCTCCCGGTACGCAGTCCGGACAGAGCTTCAGGCTCAGACGTAAAGGCGTGCCCAGGCTCGAGGGAAGAGGAACCGGCGACCTCTATATCGAGGTCCACGTCGAGGTGCCGGTCAATCTGAATAGAAAACAGGAGCAGCTGCTTCGGGAATTCACCAAGGTGAGCGAGGACAAAAACGAGCCGATGGCAAAAAGGTTCGTGTCCAGGCTGCAGGAACTCTTCAATAAATAGCCCCACGGTTATTCAATCAATTAATTTCAAATAAAAATAAGCGTAATATGCAGTACTAACAACCGCCTGCTATAGCCGGAATGATGGATACTACATCTTCTTCCTTAAGTGCGGTCTCCTTTCCGTCCAGAAATCTTATATCCTCATTGTTGACGTAAAGGTTAATAAACCGTCTGATGTTTCCCGATTCGTCGCACAGTCTGTTTTTGATACCGGGATATTCGCTTTCCATCTTTTCAATCAGCTCTCCTACGTTGGAGGCGCTTATCACGACTTCGTCTTTCTCCGAAGTGATTTTTCTAAGCGGTGTTGGTATTCGAACAGAGGGCATCTTTCATATCTCCTTTTTCTTCTTGTTCCTTTAGTTTTGAATAAAGCTCTTCAAATTCTTCGATGTTCGCTTCGATAATATGAGGCTGTGATACATCGTTTACTATAGCCTCCTGGGTCTTGAGGCCGTTTCCGGTTATGGATACGACAATCGACTCGTTCTTCGGGATTACACCCTGCTCAATGAGCTTTTTAGTCACGGCCATGGTTACTCCGCCTGCGGTTTCCGTAAATATGCCTTCCGTTTCTGCCAGGAGCTTAATGCCGTCTATTATTTCCCAGTCTGAAACGTCCTCTCCCCATCCTCCGCTTTCTTTCATCACGCACATAGCGTAGAAGCCGTCGGCGGGGGTTCCTATAGCAAGGGATTTCGCGATCGTGTCCGGCTTAACCGGCTCGAATATCTCCCAATCGTTCTTGAGAGCGGTAGTAATCGGCGAACAACCCGTTGCCTGAGCGCCGTAGATCTTCGTACCGTTTTTTTCCACGAGTCCCATCATTTCAAACTCTTTTATAGCTTTCCAGACTTTTGTCAAGAGAGATCCGCTCGCCATAGGCACTACTATGTGTTTTGGGGTTCTCCACCCAAGCTGCTCCATCATTTCGAATGCGAACGATTTAGACCCTTCGGCGTAATAGGGTCTCATGTTAATGTTCACGAACGCCCAGCCGAACTTGCCGGCTACTTCGCTGCAGAGCCTGTTTACATCGTCGTATGTGCCTTTGATACCAATGAGGTTCGTGCCGTAAACGGTTGTACCGGTTATTTTAGCCTGCTCCAGATTATACGGAATAAAAATGTAGCTCTCGAGGTTACCGGCCGTAGTCAGCGCCGCAACCGCGTTTGCGAGATTACCCGTCGAGGCGCACGCCGCCGTCTCAAACCCGAACTCCTTGGCTTTTGAAAGGGCGACCGAAACGACTCTGTCCTTAAACGACAGGGTAGGGTAGCACACGGCGTCGTTCTTTACGTATATCTCTTTTACGCCGAGCGCGCGGGCGAGGTTCTCTGCCCTGATTAAGGGCGTGAAGCCGACCTTGTGGCCGACAGAAGGCTCCTGGTCCACCGGGAGAAGCTCTTTATATCTCCAGATATTATGCTCCCTCTGCTCGATTACCTCGCGGGAAAGCACCTTTTTGATTTCGTCATAATTGTATACGGCCTCCAGAGGGCCAAAGCATATCTCACAGACATGCAGAGGCTCCTTCGGGTATTCTTGACCGCATTCCTTGCACCTGAGTGCCTTTACAAAACTCATAAAATCTCCATCAGTAAAGTTTGAATGAATTTAACAACTTACCCTTTAACCAAAGGGTTGTCAAAGCTGCATATTTCCGCTTTTACCAACCTCACCAATCGTCCCTTTTTTCTATTTCCTCTTTCCTGTTGTCCTTCTGAAGCACGATTTTCTCCAACTCTTCCGCTTCTATCACATTGCCGTTTTTCCTGTATATGCCTCCCACGATCATGTAATCATTTTCGGAGATCTCCCAGGTATCCGGCATGTAGACGTTTATGTAGTTGCCGTTTAGGTCGGATATTTTGAAATTCGTTACCATATCCTCCCCGGGCTGCCCGGATTCGGTGCTGACGTCCGTTACTATCCCCTCGACCGCGACCGTGGCTCCGTCGAAAGCAACGGGCGAGAAAAGTATCTTGGATATGGGAGCCCTGAAACCCTGTACGCTCGACCCCGGTATGTACTCAGGCTTTTTACTGCATGCGGCCGTGAATACAAACGACGAAATAAACGCGATTAACGCAAAATGTTTGGCTTTCAATTGTAGTCCCCTGATATTCGCTGGGAAAGCTCAATTTGAACTTTGCCGCGCTTTTGAATATATATTTTACCCTAACCGAACGAAAATACGGCATAACGACCGTTTTACGGATATCAGCTCAACATGGAGATATTAAATGGATACATTTACCGGACCGGGTTACGGGATTGCCAGAATAAGGGCCGAAGACAGCGATAACAACTACAGTTATGTGATATGGTGCGCGGAAACGTCGGAATGCGTCGTGATAGACCCGAACGAGCCGATCGAGATACTGAATTTTATCAGGGACAACGGCCTGAGTGTAAAGTACGTCGTCAACACTCATTGTCACCCGGATCATATACTGGGAAATGATCCCATATTGAAAGTCTCTCTTTCGAAAATCCTCGTTCATCCGCTCGGTAGGGAGATGGTTACACCCCGGAGCGCGCCGATAGAAAACGGCGACACGATAAAATTCGGGAATCTCGCTATAAAGATAGCTCACACGCCCGGCCATTGCCCCGAACACTTAACGCTTATATTCGAGGACTATGTCTTTTCAGGCGATACGCTCTTTTTATCCGGATGCGGGAATCTGAAGCACCGGGGAAACGCGGAAGACCTTTTCAAAAGTCTGGACACGGTCTATAAAAAGTTTCCCGAAGAATATAAAGTCTTTGTAGGACACGATTACTCCGATGCCAATTTGAGGTTTGCCCTCGACATAGAGCCGGGAAATAAGGACGCGAAGAATAAACTGGACGAGATTAATAAAAACCATGAAAAAGGAAAAGAACCCGCGCCAACCACAATAGGAGAAGAGAAGAAATACAACCCCTTCCTGCGCTTCGACGAGCCATCTCTGGTGAGCGAGCTGCAAAAACGGAACCCCGAGCTGGACGGTTCCCCAATGTCGGTCTTCAAGGAGCTGAGAAAGCTGAGAGACGACTGGGAATGAGGCCATGTCAACGATGCCGACCTGTCCATCAGGGGACCTTTCGGTATACTAGAGTCAAATGAATAATTCTGAATCGGAATCGCATAAACAGCTCAGGAAGCTGCTTGAGGATGGAATATTATTCCTCGACGGGGCCATGGGCACCATGATACAGCGGTACAAGCTCGAAGAAGAGGACTTCCGTGGAGACGTATTCGAAGACCACGATCTCGATCTGAAGGGTGACAACGATCTGCTGTGCCTCACCAGGCCTGAGGTAATATCCGAAATACACCGTCAATATCTCGAAGCTGGCGCAGACATCATCGAAACTAACACGTTCAACGCGAATCGTATATCACAGGCGGACTACAAGCTTGAGCACATCATTTACGACCTGAACAAAAAGGCTGCCGAGCTCGCGAGAGAGGCCGTGGACGGTTTCATGTCGGAGTATCCGGAGAGGAAATGCTTCGTCGCAGGAGCCCTCGGGCCGACGACGAGAACGGCGTCAATTTCCCCTGACGTAAACAACCCCGCATACAGGGGTGTTAACTTCGACGAACTCACCGACGCATATCTGGAGCAGATAAAGGGGCTCGTGGACGGCGGCGCGGACATAATTCTGGCCGAGACGACATTCGACACGCTTAACCTGAAAGCTGCGATATACGCCATATACAAGTTTTTCGACGAGCATCCCGTGCGGCTGCCGGTAATGCTTTCGGTCACGATCACCGACGCCTCGGGACGGACGCTCTCAGGCCAGACGGTCGAAGCGTTCTGGAATTCCGTCAGGCACGCTCGCCCGTTGAGCGTGGGAATAAACTGCGCGCTCGGAGCTGAGGAGATGCGCCCCTACATAGAAGAGCTATCTAGGCTCGCCGACTGCTACATAAGCTGTTATCCGAACGCGGGCCTTCCTAATCCGCTGAGCGAAACGGGATACGACCAGACTCCGGACGACACTTCAGGATACCTCGAGGACTTCGCCCGTAGCGGGTTCGTGAACATGGTGGGCGGCTGCTGCGGCACCACTCCCGAGCACATAAGCGCCATTGCGGAGAAGGTGCGCGAGTTTCCGCCCCGAAAAGTGCCCGAAATTTCCCCCGCGACGCGACTGAGCGGCCTCGAAGCCCTCGATATCGGCGAGGACGCCCCGTTTATCATGATAGGCGAGCGTACCAACGTGACAGGGTCGCCGAGATTCGCGAAGCTTATTAAAGAAGACGATTTCGATGCTGCACTCAGCGTGGCCAGGCAGCAGGTTGACAACGGTGCGAACATCATCGACGTCAATTTCGACGAAGCGCTCCTCGACAGTGAGGCGTGCATGGAGAGGTTCCTGAACCTGATAGCTTCCGAGCCCGATATAGCGCGCGTCCCGATTATGATAGACAGCTCGAAGTTCTCCGTTATCGAGACCGGGCTCAAGTGCATACAGGGTAAGGGAGTGGTCAATTCCATAAGCATGAAAGAAGGAGAAGAGAAATTCTTGAGCGACGCGCGGCAGGTTATGCGCTACGGGGCGGCCGCGGTCGTGATGGCGTTCGACGAGAAAGGGCAGGCAGCGACGAAAGATGACAAGGTCAGGATTAGCCGTAGGGCGTATAAGCTCCTGACGGAAAAAGTGGGCATGGAGCCGGGCGACATCATATTCGACCCGAACGTCCTGACCGTGGCTACCGGAATAGACGAGCACAATAACTACGCGGTCGATTTCATAGAAGCGGTCAGGGAAATAAAAGCCGCATGCCCGGGGGCCAAAACCAGTGGAGGAATAAGCAATATATCCTTTTCGTTCCGGGGCAACAACAAGGTCAGGGAAGCGATGCACAGCGCGTTTCTGTATCACGCGATCAACGCCGGACTCGACATGGCTATCGTGAACGCGGGCATGCTGGAGGTCTACGAGAACATCGACAAGGAGCTGCTGAAAAAGGTAGAAGATGTGCTTCTCAACAGAAGACCGGACGCGACCGAAATACTCATAGACTACGCAGAAAAAGTAAAAGACACGGGACAGGCGAAAGAAAAAGAGACGGAGAAGTGGAGGGAAGAGAGCGTCGAGAAACGTCTCTCACACGCCCTCGTTAAAGGCATAGTGGACTACGTAGAGGAAGACACCGAGGAGGCGCGTCAGAAATACGACCGCCCTCTGGACGTGATAGAGGGGCCGCTCATGGACGGTATGAAGGTCGTGGGGGAGTTGTTCGGAGCGGGGAAGATGTTTCTGCCTCAGGTGGTGAAGAGCGCGCGCGTGATGAAAAAGGCCGTTGCATATCTGGAGCCTTATCTCGAGGCGGAGAAGGAGAAATCAGGCGCCGGCAGAACGAAGGGAAAGTTCGTAATAGCGACCGTCAAGGGAGACGTGCACGATATAGGGAAAAACATCGTGTCGGTAGTGCTGAGATGCAACAACTACGACGTAATCGACCTCGGGGTAATGGTCCCGTGCGACAACATACTCAAGAAGGCAAAGGAAATTGACGCCAACATTATCGGACTCAGCGGGCTTATTACACCGTCGCTCGACGAAATGGTGCACAACGCCTCCGAGATGGAGAGGCAGGGATTCAAAACGCCGCTTCTCATAGGCGGCGCCACGACGAGCAAGGCTCATACGGCGATTAAAATAGCTCCCAATTACAGCGGGGTAGTGAGCCACGTCCAGGACGCTTCCCTTGTTGTGAACGTGTGTAACGATCTTTTGAACCCAGACAAGTATGACAAGTACGCGGATGAGATTCAGAAAAAGCACGAAGAGCTCAGAAAGCTCCACTCTTCCAAGCAGGAGAAGACCGAGTATCTCGCAATCGACGAAGCCAGAGCAAGAAAATTCACAGACGATTGGGTGAATACCGTCATCGATGAGCCTGATTCAGCCGGCGTGCAGGTCGTAGACGACATTTCCGTCGAAGATATAGCCCCTTACATCGACTGGTCGCCGTTCTTCTGGGTATGGGAGCTTAAGGGCGTATATCCGAAAATATTCGAGCACAAGAAATGGGGAAAGCAGGCAAAGAGCCTTTTCAGTGACGCCGAGAAGCTTCTCGGACAGATTGCCAAGGAAAAACGGTTCAGGCCGAGGGCGGTGCTCGGATACTGGCCGGCAAACTCCGTAGGGGACGACGTTGAAATCTACGCCGATGAAGATCGGAAAGATGTCGTAACCCGCCTTCATTTTCTGAGGCAGCAAAGGGACAGGGGTGAAAATGAAACATATTTCTGTCTCGCGGACTTTATAGCGCCGAAAGAGTCGGGCAGGAAAGACTATATCGGAGGCTTCGTTGTCACGGCCGGGGACGAGGTGGAGAAATTCGCCGATACATTCAAGGCGAAACACGACGATTATTCAGCAATAATGGTGCAGGCGCTCGGAGACAGAATCGCCGAAGCGCTGGCCGAGATGATGCACAAGAAGGCACGCGAGAAATGGGGATTCGGGAAGGACGAGCACCTCTCTTACGAGGACCTGAATAAGGAGAAATACAGAGGGATCAGGCCCGCTCCCGGCTATCCGGCGTGCCCGGATCACACCGAAAAGACGATCCTGTGGAACCTGCTTAACGCCGAGAAAAACATAGGCGTCAGGTTGACCGAGACATACGCAATTTACCCGCCGAGCTCCGTTGCGGGGCTTTATTTTGCACATCCGAAATCCAAATATTTCCACGTCGGCGACATCGGCAAGGATCAGGCCGAGGACTACGCGAAGCGAAAGGACATACCGCTATCGGAAGTCGAGAAATGGCTAAGGCCTAACCTGGGTTATTGATTGGAAGGCTTGCATTTATTCCGCCGCGAACCGGGACAGTATTTCGCCAACTTCCCTCGCGAAGCGGGATCTAGGGAGCAACGTATCGCATCCTTCTTTAACTGCCTCGTTCTTCAAATCCGTATCCACATGCGGCAGGTATCCGATCATGGGAATCTCTTTCAGTGGACCCGTTGATTTAATCTCTCCGATTAGCCGGACAGGATTAAGCTTTTTGCAACTGAGATCGATGATGATAACAGAGGGCGGACGGGATGCTAGTCTGTCAATCAGACCTTCCTTACTCTTGATAAATTCAACTGCAATGCGGTTTGATTTCGCAGCTTCCCTGACTTTAGACGAAAAGAAAATGTCAGTGGTCAATACTGCAGCGTATCTTTTGACCTCTCTCTTAGTCTTCGTATTAACCCTCATGGGAATAGAGTGTATATTAAATGTCTCAATGCAACAAAGGGATATGATATGAAGAACGGAAAGATGAACACCGTATTTTTCGACGCGGCGGACACTCTTTTTTACATAAAGGACGGCCTCGGGAACACGTACGCGAGAGTAGCGAGAAAATACGGCGCTAACCCCAGCCCCGACGATATAAAAAAGGCATTTTCCAAGGCTTTCAGGTCCCAGCCGCCGCTCGCTTTCGGAAGCGTAACCAAGAGTGAGAGAGAGGCTTTAGAAAAAGAGTGGTGGCGAAAAGTCGTCGAGGAAGTTTATACGGAAATCGGAATGTTCGACGACTTCGACAACCACTTCGACGAGCTGTTCGAAGTGTTCAGGAGCGACGCGTGGACGCTTTTTCCTGAGACCGGCGACGTCCTCTCAGACCTGAAATCCAAAGGCTACAACTTGGGCATAATATCCAACTTCGATTCGCGTGTATACGACGTGATGAAGAGACTCGGAATTTACGAGTACTTCGATACGCTGGTTATATCCAGCGAAGCCGGATACGCAAAGCCCGAGCACATGATATTCTCAATCGCCCTCGAGCGCACCGGAACCGACCCCGCGCAGACCCTTCACATCGGCGATGACCTGCATAACGATTTCCACGGAGCGCGGGCTCTAGGCATAAAGGCGCTGCTGCTTGACAGGGAAGGGGAGCACGACCCGGCTGACCTGCCCGACAGGATCAAGCACTTGAGCGAAGTTGAAAAGTTCCTCGAGGGCGCATAGTAGCGTTTAAATCAAACACAAAGGAGGAATCATATGACAGGAGCCGCTCTAGCGTTACTGGTAGCTTCGATATGGGGCATTGCGCCTATATTCGAGAAGCTGAGTCTAATCAAAACCACTCCACTGACGGCGCTTACGATCAGATTCATGTTTACGACGAGCGTACTGCTTCTGATTTCAATAGCGACCGGCAGGATCTCGGATATAAAACAAGTGGACGGGATGTCGCTTCTATGGATATGCCTTGCGGGATTAATAGGCGGCGTATTCGGCCTTCTTCTCTACTTCACGGTTTTAAAACAGCACATGGCGAGTCACATCGTGCCGATAGTGGCGACGTTCCCGCTCTTTACGACGGTTTACGCCTATTTCTTCCTGAAAGAGCATATAAGCGGCGTGAGACTGGCGGGCATAGCCCTGGTTGTCGCTGGCCTTGTATTAATAAACTGGAAACAGATCGTTCCGGATTGAGAGATATTTATACGACATCGCTATTTTTCGGAATTTGTAAACAAGACGAAAGCCATAGAAGGCCTTTTGGATGATTCCCTCATTGCGAAATGGATGCCTTCGAGCACCCATCCCTTCCTTACCCAGTCGTTTATAACCTTTTCAAGCTCCTCGTCGGTAACCGCGGCAACTTCTACCACCTTATAAGTCGGGTAATCCGCCATGCTCATTTCCTAGAAGATTTCAGGATCTTAGCGGCTTCCTTTGCGTGGTACGTGAGTATCATATCCGCACCCGCGCGTTTTATGCTGGTCAGTATCTCCATAGTCACAAGCTCCTCGTCTATCCATCCGAGCTTGCCCGCCGCCTTTACCATCGAGTACTCGCCGCTTACGTTATAGGCGGCGAGCGGGTGATTGAACTCCTCCCTGGCTGCCCTTATTATGTCCAGATAGGGGAGGGCAGGCTTGACCATAATGATGTCGGCGCCTTCGTCTATATCGAGCGCGATCTCCCTCATTGCCTCCCTCACGTTGGGCGGGTCCATCTGATAACCGCGCCTGTCGCCGAACTGCGGCGGCGACTCTGCTGCGTCCCTGAAAGGACCGTAGAACGAGGAGGCGTATTTCGCCGAATACGACATTATGGGAATCCCCTCGAATCCGCTCTCGTCGAGTACGTCCCTTATAACGCCGACGCGCCCGTCCATCATGTCTGACGGGGCAACCATGTCCGCACCTGCCTCGGCGTGAGAAACCGCCATTCTGGCAAGATACTCCACTGTCTCGTCATTATCCACTTCCCCGTCCTTTATAATGCCGCAGTGCCCGTGGCTCGTGTACTCGCACATGCAGACGTCCGTGATCACTATCAGGTCCTTCACCTTCTTCTTGAGCTCACGGAGAGCCTTCTGGATTATACCGTCCTCCGCGTACCCCTCCGTTCCGAGCTCGTCCTTGTGCTCGGGTATCCCGAAGAGCAGTATCGAATTCACACCCAGCTTTCCGACTTCTTTTGCTTCCCTTACGAGATTGTCAACGGACTGCTGGTAAATGCCGGGCATGGATTTTACTTCCTTCTTCACGCCCTTTCCCGGCGTAACGAACATCGGGTATATGAGATCGTCGACGGCAAGACTGGTCTCCGCGATCATCTCTCTTAGCTGACGGTTCTTTCTAAGCCTCCTGGGCCTGTATGCGGGGAAATACATAATGGATTATTTTAATTGCATAGTGGCCGATTAGTCAATAAACGCTGTGACTTATTCTTTTGATGTTTTCATGCAATCGTATAATATTAATTCGACAAAAATTCGAACCGGACAGACATTATGGAAGAAGCAACGGAAAAAAAGAGCCTCGATTTTATAAGAACGATTATCGAGGAGGATAACGCGAGCGGCAAATACGGGGGCAGGGTCGCCACCAGATTCCCCCCGGAGCCAAACGGATACCTGCACATCGGACATGCGAAGTCCATATGCCTCAACTTCGGCGTCGCAGAGGAATACGGCGGCACGTGCAACCTGAGATACGACGACACGAACCCCACGAAGGAGAATACGGAATTCGTCGAGGCCATCATGAACGACGTCAAATGGCTCGGGTACGACTGGGAGGACAGGCTCTACTACGCTTCTGACTACTTCCGGCAGCTCTACGATTACGCGGTTCAGCTCGTAAAAGACGGTAAGGCGTATGTGGACAGCCTCTCGGCGGACGAAATAAGGGAGCACAGGGGCACGCTGACCGCGCCCGGAAAGGAAAGCCCATACAGGGACAGGCCGGTTGAAGAAAGCCTCGACCTCTTCGAGCGTATGAAGAACGGGGAGTTTGAGGAAGGGGTGCATGTACTACGGGCGAAGATTGACATGGCGTCCGGGAATATAAACATGCGCGACCCGGTAATGTACAGAATATTGAAGGAGCCTCACTACAGAACCGGGGACAAGTGGTGCATCTATCCGATGTACGACTACGCACACTGCATATCGGATTCGATTGAGCACATTACGCACTCGCTCTGTACGCTGGAGTTCGAGGACCACAGGCCGCTCTACGACTGGTTTCTGGACGAGCTTGACGTTTACCACCCTCAGCAGATCGAGTTCTCCCGCCTTAACCTCAACTATACGGTTATGAGCAAGAGGCGCCTCATGGAGCTTGTGCAGAAAAAGTACGTCTCCGGCTGGGACGACCCGAGAATGCCCACGATATCCGGACTCAGAAGAAGGGGCTATACGCCTTCGGCCATAAGGAATTTCTGCGACAAGATCGGCGTCACGAAGCAGGAGAGCGTGATAGATATGTCGCTCCTCGAGCACAGCATCAGGGACGACCTCAATAAAACCGCGCTGCGGGTGATGGGAGTGCTCAATCCTCTCAAAATTGTGATAACCAACTACTCCGAAGACCGGACCGAGCAAATGGAGGCCGTAAACAACCCGGAAGACGAAAGTATGGGAACCAGAAATATCCCGTTTTCGAGGGAGCTTTACATCGAAAAAGACGATTTTATGGAAGTCCCGGTCAAGAAGTTCTACCGCTTATCGCCCGGAACGGAAGTAAGGCTCAGATACGGTTATTTCATAACGTGCACGGACGTCATAAAGGACGGGAGCGGGGAGATAACGGAGCTTCACTGCACGTACGATCCGGAAACGAGAGGAGGGGACTCACCCGACGGCAGAAAGGTAAAGGCTACGATTCACTGGGTATCGGCCAAACACGCAATAAAAGCGGAGGTCAGACTTTATGACCGCCTGTTCACCGTACCCGACCCCGGCACGGGACACGAGGGAGGGAGTTATACCGACTATCTGAACCCCGACTCGCTTATTGTTTTGAATGACTGCATGCTAGAGCCCGGACTTGCCGAATCGAAACCCGGAGTCAATTATCAGTTCGAGAGAATGGGGTATTTCGTAGTGGATCCTGTTGATTCTACGGAGGGACAGCCCGTTTTCAACAGGACAGTGACACTCAGAGACACGTGGGCCAGGCAGAAAGGCAAGTAGCGGTTAATTTTTCGCTTTATCCGGCAAATTTCGAACTCAATCCCCGTATAGATACCCACCGGCTTCTATCTTTACTCCGTCTACATATATATTATCATACGGGTCGACCCCGACTCTGCCCCCGGCAATAAGCTCGTGTACGGCAAAAGGGTATATTTTCCATTCACCTTCTCTTCGTATTCGCTCGTTCAGGGTGTCGGCGTCTTTCTCCCGGAACCCCTTCAGGGAAACTGGCTGAGATCTCACCAGGGCGGGTCCGAACCGCTCGTTGTCCTTCTGGACATACACAGTACAGCTTATACTCTTTTCCCCCGCTCTCAGAGCCTGAACGGAAGCGTCTATACCCCTGACGAGATAGTCCTTCGTAATGTCACCGGGATAGAGGTTAATTACCCTGTTTTCATACCTTTTGAGCAGCATGCTGCCGAGCCTCCGCCTGTAGCCTGCAAGAACAATGATATCGGGCGCGCAGACCTGCTCGACAAGCGTAATGGAAGCGGCGTCGTAATAATCACGGGCTTCCTCAGCGTCGGCGCTCGTGCCGAGAGCGTCGAAATAGCGGTTCGAGCTCAGGCTCAATACCGGAATGCCCGCTTCAGCAGCGATGAGGGCGCCCTTGCATTTAGGCGCGTTGGTGAATACCGCGTCGATGCGGCCGTAATGAGTCGCACCCTCAAGCTCGAGTCTCTTCTGCTCTTCGTATATAGCGGTAAAATTCGTCCCCGTGCCCGAAAGGTATAAGGCGACGCTCATCGGCCCCTCGTCCGAGGGCTCGTATATGGCTTTGATTCCGGCGGTTTTAACAGGCTCGCTCATCTGATTTGCATTATCACTTAATTTAGGGACATTATATCTAGCTTGGAACTATGAGCAATTTCTGGCAAAGAATACTAACGGCTGCAATCGCCGTTCCTATACTCTACTTTATTTTCCTTATTGGAGGAATTATATACCTGGCATTCTTTGTTGCACTGATCATCGTCGGCCAGGTGGAATACCGGAAGCTTCTCGAATCGAGGGACATTCCCAACGAAAAATGGACCGGGTTTATTTTATCAACTCTGCTGGCCGTATCCGCTTACGCGGGATTTATATATTTCGTGCTGTTCTTAACGCTTTCGGTAATCCTGGTACTCGCGCTCGAGCTCAGGAAGCTGGGTGAGGGAAAAACGATTACGAGAGCGGGCGCTACGCTTTTAGGCATTTTATATCTGGGCTGGCTCCTGAGCCACGGAATACTTCTCAGGAATATCGGGGACTCGGGCAGCATCAAAATGTATGCGCTTGATTATCAGGGACTGGCGGACCCGGGATTCTTTCTCATATTTTTTACAGTGGCATGCACATTTCTGAACGATACCGGCGCATATTTTACGGGACTCAAGCTCGGCAGGCACAAGCTCGCGCCTTCCGTAAGCCCCGGAAAAACCGTTGAGGGAACGATTGGGGGAATTGTTGCCTGTATATTAACGGGACTGATAGTTAATTACGGATTCGGCTCGCCGCTCAATTCCGACTGGACGATTCTTTTCTCGCTCGTAATCGCGTTCGCCGCAATATTCGGAGACCTTACGGAATCGGCTATCAAAAGAGGCGCGGGCATGAAGGATTCGGGGGCGATAGTGCCCGGTCACGGAGGCGTTCTCGACAGGTTCGACAGCCTTATATTCGTATTCCCCGTCTCTTACTATTTCATAATAGTCTATTACCTGATTAAAGGCGCGTTGGGCTAAGCTGCATGTTGTGAAGGCAGATTGGCTCCGGCTTCCTCTCTTCGTATCATTATCCTCAGGCCTATCAGTATGAGAATATTGAACGCTAGACTGGCTAATGCCGCGAACTGCTTCTGATAGAAGATAAATACGTAGGTCAGAAGTATTGAGACCAGAACCGACCGCTCGAACATCGTGTACGCCGTTAGTCTCGATTTTCTTATGTAGTAAACTCCCAGCAGAACGAATAAACCCGACAGGAGCGATGAAAATATCTGCGCTTTCCCAACGAAGGAAAGACCGCTGACCCTCTCGGCGACCGTGTGGAATACCTTTACGTTCAGGAGAGATTCCGGCGTTAGCCCAATGAATACCGTAAAGACGGCTATATACAAAAGAGTAAGCACGAGCTGGAGGAGAAAAAAGGTTACGATCGCGCGCCTGAAGTACGCCGAGCCGGCCACTCTCTCATATCGCTTCCTGAACGACTCCTTTATCTTCATATATAGTCCCGGTTTTGCAGGTCCGACCGCTTGCGTCTTCATCATTACGTCCCTGACCGCGACAGTCAGGGGATCATCCGGGTCGCTTTTGCCGAGATAGAACATGACCTTGTTCTTCTCGTCCTCGTCCAGGTCCATTAGCACTACCTCTTCCAGACCGTGGATGGCGTTTAACAGATACTCCCTCTGAGTGAATGTCCATCCGGACTTTATCGTATGTACGGCCAGAATTATCAGAACGAATACCATGTACATGATCGCAACGGACGGCTCGAAGAAATAATCGTTGTCCTTGGTTACGAACTTCCCCACCTCGTCGATAAAAGTCCCGAAGCCCGCTCCTCCCAGTATCGCCGCCCAGATCTCGATCCTCCGTCCCATGAAAGAGAACAGGATAATTATGGAGACAAGCATCAGCAGGCCGCCCCACAGCATGTGCGCTATATGAAGCGTGCCGTTGCCTATCTGAGGGTATCCGGTCAAATGCAGAAAGAGACGTATACCGAGTATCGCCGCCACCGCGCATACTAGAAATATCTCGACGTGATGAATGGCTTCCAGGTTTCTGACAATAGGGATATTGTTATTCATAATTGACTCCGTTAATTATTCTGTGTTACTCTCACATGACAAATCCACCGTTTTGATGGCATAATTGCTGTATCCACATAATAACCTAAAGCGAATAATATGAATAACGAAGGCTCCGGCAGAGAGCTTCCGACTGTAGAAGCAGCCGCAGAAAACCAGAACAGCCTAAGACTTAGAATAAACGGACGTCTCGACGTCTATTCGACGGGAAAGGTGTGGAAAGAATCCGTATCCGCCATAGAAAAAGCCCGCCCTGCGGAGCTTATCGTAGACGCTGGAGGGCTCCGTTACTGTGACGCCTCGGGTATGGCGCTCCTGATAGACCTCAGAATCCATCAGGAAAAAAGAGGCGGCAGCTTCCGAATCGAAGGGCTGAACGAAGACCTGGACAAACTGTACAGGCTGTTTAATCCTGAAGACTTTACCGAGGCGGAAGAGGCGGACACACGGCGAAAACTCAATTTCATAGAACTGATCGGCAAGAGCTCGGCGGCGGTGTGGGAAGAAATACGCGTGCATATCGTGTTTACGGGACAGGTGACGGTTGCCCTCATGCGCGCACTGCTCAATCCTCTCAGGATCCGCTGGAGCGACATGCTGCTGACTTCGGAAAAGTTCGGAGCAAATTCCCTCTTTATTATTGCGCTCGTTAATTTCCTTGTGGGACTCGTAATCGCCTTTCAGTCCGCGATTCCCATGAAGCAGTACGGGGCCGACGTCTTCGTGGCCGACCTTATCGTGATCGCGTATTTCAAGGAGCTTGGGCCGCTGATGACGGCATTCGTCGTAAACGGAAGGAGCGGGTCGGCGTTCGCCGCGGAGCTGGGAACGATGAAGGTAAATGAAGAGCTCGACGCGCTCAACACCATGGGCCTCGACCCGGTGAGCTTTCTCGTCGTGCCCAAGGTGCTGGCAGCGATAGTCATGCTGCCGCTGCTCACCATATTCGGAAACCTGTTCGGACTGATAGGCGGACTGGTAGTGATTCTTTCACTCGGATACACCTTTTCTACATATATGAATGAAATTACGGCTTCGGGTACATACGTCATGCTTCTGGCGGGACTGTTTAAAACCCTTTTCTTCGCCGTACTGATTGCGGGCGTGGGATGTCTTGCGGGCATGAGGGCGTCTAAAGGGCCCTCAGCCGTTGGGGACGCCGCCACCACTGCCGTCGTAACGGGCATTATACTTATGATAGTCGTTGACGGAATATTCGGAGTGCTGTATTACATTCTGGGCATATAGTCATGACTGACAAGAAAGACACGATAGTGGAAGTTACCGATTTGACGGCCGCTTACGGCGAAACGGTAATACTGGACAATATATCTTTCGACGTATACAAGGGTGAAAAGTTCATCATACTGGGTGGGTCGGGCTGCGGCAAGAGCACCCTGCTTAAACACATGATAGGACTCTACAAGCCGGCACACGGGAGCATTGTTATCGAAGGGCAGGATATAGCAACTGCGGAAGGAGACGAAAGGATCGATATTCTTAAATCCATTGGTGTCGCCTATCAGCTTGGAGCTTTATTCGGCTCCATGACGGTTCTGGAGAATGTCAGGCTCCCGCTCGAAGAGTATACGGACCTGAACCGTGAAGCGATGGATCTCATCGGAAGAATGAAGCTCAACCTCGTGGGGCTTACGGGCTCGGAGAATAAAATGCCTTCCGAGCTCAGCGGAGGCATGATAAAGAGGGCGGCGCTTGCCAGGGCAATGGCGCTCGACCCCGAGATCTTGTTTCTCGACGAGCCTTCGGCGGGTCTCGACCCGATTACTTCCGCGGAACTGGACCAGCTGATTATACGCCTCGCCAAAAGCCTCGGCATAACCTTTGTAATAGTCACCCACGAGCTTAACAGCATATACAACATCGCTGACAGGGTCATAATGCTGGACAAAAACACCAAGGGAATAATAGCCACGGGAAAACCGGCATATCTGCGGGATAATTCCGACATTCCGATAGTTCAGAAATTCTTCAGGAGGCAGACGGATGAACAGCTCAGCGCATAAAACAATACAGGCGGGAGCCCATACAAAATGAGCCAGAAACCCAGCTACTTCAAGATAGG
>Ga0307426_1000738_pt1 | contig 22224 bp, 17 predicted proteins | sample SalMarWE160340MG_FD_202165 | JGI IMG/M metagenome (GOLD analysis project Ga0307426, IMG submission 202165) | Salt marsh sediment microbial communities from the Plum Island Ecosystem LTER, Massachusetts, United States - WE1603-40 | ecosystem: Environmental > Aquatic > Marine > Intertidal zone >...
ACTGACGATAAAACCTGGATTTAAAATCCTCGACATCGGATGCGGATCCGGACGTCATACCTGTGCCGCCTATCGATTCAAAAAGGTGATCGCCGTCGGTGCCGATCTCAAATTCGACGACCTGACCGAAGCCGGCGAACGACTCAAACTGCACGACCGGCTGGGCGAACACGGCGGGGGCATCTGGGGCCTTGCGGCGGCGAATGTGGTCTGCCTGCCGTTTAAGAATGACTGTTTCGATCTTGTCATCTGTTCGGAAGTTCTGGAGCATATTAAGGATTATTTGCAGGCCATCCGGGAGATCGTCAGGGTATTGAAACCGGGCCGCAACCTGGTCGTCAGCGTACCGCGCTACTGGCCTGAACGCATCTGCTGGGCGCTTTCGGAAGCTTACCATACGGTTGAAGGCGGACACGTCCGCATCTTCAGACAAAGGCAATTAACAGCCGAACTTCAAAACGCCGGGGTCAGGCAGTGGCGCCGGCATTATGCCCACAGTCTGCATACTCCGTTTTGGTGGTTGAAATGTCTGGTGGGACCGGACCGCGGAGATTCACGACCGGTCAAGCTGTATCACCGTTTTCTGACCTGGGACATCATGCAGCAGCCGGCCCTGCCCCGCTGTCTCGACCGGTTGCTCAATCCCCTCATTGGAAAAAGCACCGTGGTTTATTTGAAAAAAGATAGAATGCCTTAATTCGTCATTCGTCATTCCAAGCATTCGTCATTCCTTATCCAGCCGCTGCAGCACCCCCAGCGTCTTCACCATGGTCAGCTCTTGAAAAAGACCCGCAGCTTTGGCCAGATTGTAGACCCGGTAAGGCGCCTGCCCCCCCTTGGCAGGATCCGGAAAAATATCATGAATCAGCAGATAACCGCCGGCTACGACGTGTCCGGCCCAGGCACTGTAGTCGGTGAACACGGTTTCCAGTGCATGCCCGCCGTCGATAAATACCAGGCCGAGCGGGGTAGCCCACTGACGGGCGGCAACTTCGGATCGACATACGATGGGAACCACCGAATCTTCAAAACCGGCAGACGCGATGGTTTTTCTAAGTTCCCTGAACGTATCCACTCGACCGCTGCGGGGATCATACAGATCGGGATCAAAGTATTCTTCTCCGGGCTGCTGCTCTTCGGAACCCCTGTGATGGTCGATGGAAAATAAGATGCTGCGGCATTTTTTACAGGCAGCCCCCAGATACAGCGTTGACTTGCCGCAGTAGCTTCCAATCTCCAGGCAGGGTCCCAGGCGGCCGGCCAGCAGCGCCATTTCATATAAACATTGCCCTTCTTCTTCATCCAGGAATCCCTTGACGCTGGCTATAAGGTTGTGATCGATGTCCATAATTGGTTGAGGTCGTTGAGCTGGTTAGGTTTTCGGCTCATAGCTTCTTACCAGCACCTCCCGGGGCTTGACGCCGTCGGATGGTCCGACGACGCCCTCTTTTTCCATGACTTCGATGATACGGGCAGCCCGGTTGTAGCCGATACGCAGATGACGCTGGATCATAGAAATAGACGCCTGACCGGTTTTTGTAATCAGGGCCAGCGCATCATCATAACGTTCGTCATATTCCTGCTCTTCGGTTGTTCCGGCCTCAACGGCGGCTGCTTCAGTGACCTGCTCGTCGTACTCGGGCTTTGCCTGGGCCCGCAGAAATTTTGTGATCCGGACCAGTTCATCCTCGGAAATGTAGGCACCGTGAATTCGCTGCAATTTGGCTGTACCCGGCGGCAAAAACAACATGTCGCCGCTGCCCAGCAGGTTTTCAGCCCCGTTGGTGTCAATGATGGTTCTCGAATCGGTCTTGGATGATACCTGAAATGTCAAACGGGTCGGAAAATTAGCCTTGATGATGCCGGTCAAAACATCCACGGAGGGACGCTGGGTGGCAAGAATAAGATGAATGCCGGCTGCGCGCGCCATCTGGGCCAGACGGGTCAATGTGACCTCCACATCCCGTGAGGCCAGCATCATCAGATCGGCAAGTTCATCAATAATAATCACCACGTAAGGCAGTTTTTCGAGCCCTTTTTGTTGGTCCGACTTTTCTTCCTTTTCGATCTTGCTGTTGTACTGTTTGATGTTGCGGGCATTGTTTTGTGACAGCAGCTCATAGCGTCTTTCCATCTCCCGCACCGCCCAGTAAAGGGCATTGGTTGCTTTTTTAGGATCAATGACGACCGGCGTAATCAAGTGCGGAATTCCATCATAGCTGGAAAGCTCGATTCGTTTGGGATCGACCATGATCAGCTTCACTTCGTCGGGGGTGGCTTTGTACAACAGACTGCATATCATCGCATTCAAAGCGACGCTCTTGCCGGTTCCGGTCGCACCGGCAATCAGCAAATGGGGCATCTTCTCCAGCTCAGCCACAAATGGATTCCCGACAATATCCTTGCCCAGACAGAGCGTCAATTTCGACTTGGATTTATCAAACTCGGGGGAGGCCACGATTTCCTTGAACCGCACCATCTCGCGGGTGCTGTTGGGGACCTCGACGCCGACGACGGCTTTTCCCGGAATAGGTGCGACGATCCTAATGGACGAAGCCCGCAAGGCCAGCGAAAGATCATCGGATAAATTGACGATCTTATTAATCTTCACCCCGGCGGCGGGTTCATACTCAAAGGTTGTAATCACAGGACCCGGTGATACGGCCACTACCTTGCCGTGAACCCCGAAATCTTCAAGCTTCTTTTCGAGTAATTGCGACTGCATGCGCAAATTTTGGCTGTCCGAAGAAATCGGCGATTGTTCCGGATCTTCAAGCAAACTGAAGGGGGGGGTATGGTATCCCTTCCCGCTTCTCATAAAATCAAAAACTTCCTGCTGGGGGGGCGGCACGGCCTTGACCGGTTTCGGCGCCGATTTTTTGATCTCGATCTTCTGGGCTCTTTGGGCGATAATTTCCGTGTCGATCCGGGAACGCTTTTTGGCCTTTTCCTTGCGCTCCTTGTGTTTCAGATACAAAGTCCTGAGGCGATCGCCGAGTGCGTGCATCCAACTTAAGAAGCGTTTACCGAACGCAATCAGGGAGAATCCGGTCGCTAGAATAAACCCGATAATCCACATCAGAATTAAAATAATCACACTGCCGGTGTAATTGGTGTACCTTACCAGGAAGGCTTTGAGCGGAATACCGACAATTCCGCCGGCTGAGAATTTTTGACCGAACAATATAAAATGATTTTGTTTGACGGAAAGAAGGCTCCCGGTAATGACCACCAGAATAATACCGCCGAGCAGCATTGAAATCATGGCCCGGTTGGGATGGTTTCCGAAAAAATGAATACTTGCCAGCAGCAGTAAAATCGGTATCCAGAATGCTCCCAGCCCGAACAGGCCGATCAGCAATCCGGATACGTGGGCGCCGACGACACCGAACAGATTGTGTATTTGACCGGCCGCTCTGGCATTGTTGATGGAGGGATCACCGGAGCTGTATGACAAAAGACTTATCAGCGTAAAGATAACAAGGAAAAAAAGGATGATGCCGGAGATTTCTCTGCGCATATTGTACTATCTGTGAAGTTTGGATTTGTTTTCAAACATATAAAGTCGATCAGGGTAATATAGGCTCACGGCGCACGGTCCAGGGTGAAAATAGATTTAAAGCCAGAATTAAAAAAGATATTTTTCTTTTACAGGAAGCGCGCTGCAAACAAGATTGTAAAGATAATAATTTAGACATCATACCTTATGCCGTGCACCTTGAGCCTTGTGCCGTGAGCCGTGCACCGTATGCCGTGCGCCGTGCCCCCGCACCCCGCACCCAGCAACCCGCAACCTGCAACCTGCAACCCGCAACCCGCAACCCGCAACCCGTACCCCCGTCAAACTTCCATAATAAAAGGAAGTATAACCGGCCGCCGTCCGATGGTAAAGAAAAAATATTGCCGCAAGGCAGTTTGTACTTTTGCACGAATTTTATCTACCCGGTGGGGAATGTCGGATGCAATTTCCTCGACAACTTCCAATATTACGCATTGCGCGTCTGCGAGCAAATGGCCGGTTTCAGTTTCAAAGACAAAGCCGCGGGAGACAATTTCAGGTCCGTAAATAATGATGCCGGTTTCCTCATCAAACGCCATGGTCACGGCAACCAATCCCTCTTCCGAAAGGACGCGTCTCTCTCTGAGCACGCTGCGTCCGACATCGCCGACGCCTTTTCCATCGATGAGCACGCGTCCGGTGAGCACACTGCCGTTGACCCGCCCGCCGGTTCCATCAAACTCTATGATCTGACCGTTTTCAGCCAGCAGTATCTTATTCATGGCGATTCCGACGCCCTGTGCCAGCCGGGCATGCAAAAACAGATGGCGGTATTCTCCGTGAATCGGAATGAAATACGCCGGTTTTGTCAGGTTGATCATCAGTTTGAGTTCTTCCCTGAAGGCATGACCCGACACATGAATATCCGATATTTTTTCGTAGATAACATCGGCCCCTTTGCGGTAAAGATTGTTGATGATTTTACCGATGGCCTTTTCATTGCCCGGAATGAATTTGGAAGACAGGATCACCGTATCACCGGCTTTAATTTTTATCTGCTTGTGAATCCCCGAGGCCATCCGCGCCAGAGCCGACATGGGTTCCCCCTGGCTGCCAGTGGTAATGACAATAACTTTATCATCCGGGTAATCAGACACCTGGTCAATAGCGATCTCCATTTTTTCAGGAATGATCAGATGCCCGAGGGACCTGGCAATCTTAACGCTGACTTCTATGCTACGGCCGTCGAATACGATCTTTTTGCCGCGGAATCTGCCGATATCGACAATCATTTGAATCCGGGCGACATTAGAGGCAAACAGGGCAATGATAATGCGTCCATGGTGATCGGCAATAATTCGATCCAGCGTCTCACCGACCTCTTTGTCGGATATGGTGTAACCTTCTTTTTCCACGTTGGTCGAATCGGATAAAAGCGCCAGGACCCCCTTTTCACCGCAGGCTGCAAATTTGTTCAAATCCGTCGTCATGCCGTCGGCGGCACCATAACCGATCTTATAGTCACCGGTGTGAACAAGAAGCCCGCGGGGTGTATTGATCGCCATCCCCAAGCCATCGACAACACTGTGGCCTACCCGAATAAATTCAATTTCAAAGTGGCCCAGCCGTAATTTTTCACCCGGGTGAATTTCATGCAGCGCACAGTCTGAAAACAGCTCCAGTTCTTCGAGTTTGTGGCGCACAAGTCCCAGGGTGAATGGTGTGCCGAATACCGGCACATTAATTTCTTTGAGCAGATACGGCAGCGCTCCGATATGATCTTCATGGGCATGGGTTAAAACGATGGCCGCTGCTTTGGACCGATTCTGCCGAATATAATCCATGTTCGGAATGACAAAATCAACCCCGAGCATATAGTCTTCGGGAAACATCAGGCCGCTGTCGACCACAAACATGGTATCCCCGTATTCGAAGACCATCATATTCATGCCGATTTCTCCCAGCCCGCCCAGAGGGATTATTTTAAGAATTGGCATAGATACTCTTGTCATCGTTCAAAGGTTCAGGGTTCACCGTTCAGGGTTTCCTTTTTCAAAACCTTGGCAAATAACCGATCTGACCATTTCGATAAGATTATTTTTGGTCTCTCGGGTGTAGCCGGTCGTTTCGATAGGCTTTTCGATCTGCAAAGAGACATCACCGGTATTGATTCGCAAACTGCTTTTGCCCATGATCGGCAAGGTACCCCGCAAAATGATCGGCACAATTGGAACACCGGAGTCGACGGCCATTACAAATCCGCCTTTTTTAAAAGGACTGATGTTGCCGTCCCGGCTGCGCGTGCCTTCCGGGAATATCATGACCGATACACCGTCTTTCATCTTTGCGGCTGCTTCATTAATACTATCGATGGCCGATTCCCGATTGAATCGGTCGATTCTGACATAGCCTGCGCCGCGCATGGCTCGACCAAAAATGGGTATTTTGAAAAGTTCTGCTTTTGCCAGCCAGCGGAACTGCACGGGAAGATGCGCCAGAAGAACCGGGATATCAAAATTGCTCTGATGGTTGGACATGTATATATATGATCGCAATGGGTCTATTTGGGCAAGCCCTTCGACGGTAACCCTGATGCGGCTGACAAACAGTATGCCCCTGCCCCAGATCCTGGCAATACGGTGAACAATATTTCCTGTACGGCTAAAAAGTGATATGATAATGGCAAGGATACCTAAAACAATAGTTGACAGTAACACCCACAGAATAATGTATGTCGTTCGTATCATTTAGATCGTTTCCGGCCGCCCGGCAAAGCTCACGTGATGATCTTAAGCTGGTTGAAAACATTATCAATTAATGCAATAAGCCAGCTGAACTGCTTTTCTGTCGCATAGCCAATGCAGTTGCAGCGCACATGGTTATGGGTGCGTACCAGCAGTTCGCAGGCCATTCGGTGCGGGTCGAGATCGACGGCAACATAATGGGGCTGGCATTCCCGATGTTCCTGCTGGATGACAGTCAACACTTCGGCTGCCACCGGAATCCAATAGATACCTTTCATGGCAGCCGGACCATAATGCTCATCCAGATATTTTTTAAGCGCCTGATAATCTGACGCTCTGAGTTCGTCAATTACGTATTGCTTCATGAAAAATAGAATTATCACAGTTTGTTGCGGCGTGCAAGCCGTATGTAAGCCCTGACAGGACTTCGTCACGATCGGTTCTGACTAATTACTCAGCCCTGAAATATAGCGACACCAGGTTTGTATAAAACATAGTAGCCAATTGAAACTGACGAGAATGCTCAATGTTGCCAGGGCGGATTAATTACCTTAGAAAAGCAATTAACTTTGTTCACCGCCCGAACAAACGGCAAAGAGAAGTTTAAGTATTATCGCATCGGACCGATATAGTTTCCAATAGCTTAATGCATAAGAGTAGAATCGAGAAAGGGATGGTTAGGAAAATGACAGCAACCAGGACGCATGTCTTGAAGGGAACAAAATGTAAATATCGCGGCGCTTTTAAATTTGCTTTGACGCTTCTGATAGCCCTCGGCGTCTGCATAATTGGGTCGATGGGTGATATTTATGCTGGAAACACCGCCGTTCAGGTCGGCTCTGGAACTGCTGCCGTACAAGCTTCCAAATTCGGAACGGAAGTGGAAATGGTTTTCGGTGCCGGGTATCGCCGGGATGATCTGGATTGGAATATTGCCGGAGACACTAGCGGGAATAATCCTAATGTTCTGTCTGAGTTGACCTGGGACGATTTGGAAAGCTATCAGGTTAAATTTCAGGGCAGTTTGGCAATACCCAACATTATCGCCCTGCGGGGGTATGCGGATTACGGCTGGATATTCGACGGTGAAAACCAGGATTCGGATTATGCCGGCAACAACCGCACCTACGAATTTTCCCGCTCCAATAACAATGCCGACGACGGCGAGGTGTGGGATGCTTCCCTGGCTATCGGCTATCCGTTCAGAACGGGCCAAACCGTCATAGCGACGCTCACCCCGCTGGTCGGCTATTCACAACACGAACAAAAGTTGAAAGCCACCGACGGATACCAGACAATACCTCCCGTGGGATCTTTTCCCGGCTTGGACAGCTCCTACGACACCGAATGGAAAGGCCCCTGGATCGGCATGGATATGCGCTTCAGGGCTAAAAAACGCAACAATTTTGCCGAGCGATTTGAAACGTATCTCAGCTATGAATATCACTGGGCCGATTATCACGCCGAAGCGAATTGGAACCTGCGGGATGATTTCCAGCATCCTAAAAGCTTTGAACATGATGCCGACGGCAACGGCTGGATCATCGGCGCGGGGTTGAATTTTATTCTCCAGCGCAACATCGCGCTGAATTTCGACTTCGATTATCAAAACTGGTCGGCCAAAGACGGCACCGATAAAGTGTTTTTCGCCGACGGTACCACCGCAAAAACACGCTTAAACGAAGTCAACTGGAGCTCCTACGCTTTGGGTCTCGGGCTGGAAGTGCGTTTTTGATTACGTGAAGTTTCATATGTGCGGTAGGTGGGATATATAAAGGGGGCAATCCCCCTGCCCTGATACTCAGTCCAGGATCAGGGGGATTTTAGAAGCGCAATGATTAGATCTCTTCGACGGTAATGGCGCCTTCTTCGCAAACCTCGACACAGCTTTCGCAGCCGAGACATTCTTCGGCATTGACGGGCACGGACTTGCCATCCTGCATCTCGAAAACTTCAACCGGGCAGACATCCACACACTCTTCGCAACCGGCGCACTTTTCTTCATCGACAGTAGGATTAAAAGCCATCAGCAAACTCTCCTTTCAATAGATTATTTAGAAATGGGGTTCATACCATCCATTTGAGTACTTCAATCAAAAATACCAGGGAAAAGTCCATATACCAATTAAAAATACGAGTCAAGCCTTCTTAACAATTTTTTAAATAATTTCCCAAGCCCGGACAAGCCGAAACCCAAAAAGGACAAATTAATCACGAAAGTATCCCGCTGACAGTTCGATTAAAGCGATGAGGGTATTTTTAAAGTTTCCCGTCTGAACGGATTCCTCTGTATCCTTTAATTCGGCGCAGCGGGCAAAAAATTCGCCGGGAATCTGATGCGGCACCAGATAGACATTCAGGGAAACGGTGGTTTCCGCGGCCGGAAAATCGATACCTTCATGCAAAACGGCCGCGGAAAGCGGCTGTTCATTTTGAGCCAGCCGCGCAAAATTTATCGCCAATTTTTGCTGCCAGGACTCACTGATTAGGGCCTTTCCGATATCCAGCGGTATCGATTCCAAACGCATAACTCTGACAGCCGTCGGTGACCTGTCAAGCAGATGCTCCATCACAGCCGGACTGTGGGTGACGAATAAACCGCATGCATCCGGATCCCGGCGAAAAATCCGGGCCCAGGCTCCCAGCCGATCTGAAATCATATAATCCGCAAAAAGATCCGGCGGCGGCTTTGTCTGAAACTCATCTGCCAGGGGATCTTCCTCCATTTTAAGTTGCCGGATCAAATCCGCTTCCTTCTGATGATACCTGTATAATTCCTGGGCTACCTCCTGGTTTTGGCGGTCGAATTCCTGCGCCAAACATAGAAAAATCCGGGCCGCCAGCGTCGGATCCGTAATTTTGCCGGCAGAACTGCCGTGGATTTTTCCTTTAACATCCGCCAGAATCTTTGAGGATGAAAAATCATCAAAAAACGGCAAAACGCCCATGCGCGACTTTAAGTCGGCGGTTTTATTAGCCGCGTCCCGCATATGCAAATTGGCCCAGTCCAGATAGTTTTTCACGGCCGTTGTCAGCTCTTTCTCATTCTCGGTCACGGGCACCCGCAGGTCCAAAATACCCTGCTGAACCTGGTGCTGCATTTGCTCCGGGACTTTATCGTTCAGGGGTCGATAAACAATAAATTGCCCGAAACAGGCTGCCACAGCTTCTGCCACGCCGCCGGAGACGTATGTAAATGGGAAATAAATTGGTTTCATAGTATTGGTTGACTCATTATTTAAACGGTCCTGAATGCCTGAGGCTGGAAAGCTTGAAAGCTTGGAGGCTCAGGGCATTACCCGGCCAGCTTCCAGGCCTGCCAGCTTCCTAGCTTCCCAGCTTGCAAACCCAATAACTATCGTTTGAATATAATCGATTATTTATTTTATCCTAATTAAGGCGGACTATTCCAGAAATGGCATGAGCACCTCGCGAATATCCGATTGGACCTCATCCATCGGCTGGGATGCGTCAATGATTTTAAATCGTTTGGGCTCCAGCCGTGCAAGTTTGAGGTAACCTTCACGGACCTTTTCGTGAAAATGGATGGTTTCTTTCTCAAAGCGGCTTTCTGTTCCGGAACGGCTGCCGCTGTCAAGCTCATGCCAGGCTCGCGCCAATCCGATGCGGGGCGGCAGATCCAGCAGAAGGGTAAGGTCCGGTTTTAGATCCTGGAATATGATCCGGTGCAGGTCAAAGATGAATCGGGTATCCAGCCCCCTGGCAAACCCCTGATAAACCACCGTGGCATCAAAATAACGATCACACAATACGATTTTGCCTTCGCTCAGACAGGGCTTGATCAATTTGTGAATGTGCTGGGCCCGATCTGCCATATAAAGCAGCAATTCGGCGATCGGATCCATGTCTTTGCTGGCAGGATCCAGCAGGATCGACCTGATTTTTTCCCCGATGGCAGTGCCGCCGGGTTCGCGGGTTACAATATACGGGTGTCTTTTTTCTTCAAAATAAACGCCCAACTGTCTGATCTGGGTCGTTTTACCGCAGCCCTCAATACCTTCCAGTGAGATGAACATGGGCTTTGCTTAGCCTTTCAAATCATCCAGCTCCCAATCGGCCAGATTTTCCATTACGCGGTAATCTGTCATATCGCATTTGACCGGGGTTATGGAAATAAAATTTTGGGCCAGTGCCACCCCATCAACCTGGGGATCATTTCCAAATGACTGCCTATCCTCTCCCTGCCAATAATAGGTCCGATTGCGCGGGTCCAGGCGCTTTTCAATATACTCGGCCAGTACTTCGACGCCTTGACGGCTGATCCGAACCCCGGCGATCTCTTGCAGGGGAAGATTCGGCAGGTTCACATTGAGAAAGGTCCCAAACGGGAGCCCTTTCTTATAAACCGTTTCGCTTAACCGCGCAACAAACAAGGCGGCCTCCTCATAAAAATCAACTTTGGGGCCTACGATTGAAACGGCAATTCCTATGGTCCCGCAAAGGGCCGCCTCTTTGGCGGCAGCAACCGTGCCGGAATAATTTATATTGGCACCCACATTGGCGCCCGGATTAATGCCGGACACCACCAGATCCGGTCGGCTGGGCAGTATTTCCAAGATACCCAGTTTAACGCAATCTGCCGGTGTGCCATCGACTGCGTATCCGCCGTATTCGCCGTTTAACGAAAACCGGGTTGCCCGCAGCGGCTGATGCAATGTGATGGCATGCCCGATTGCACTTCGTTCGCGATCCGGGGCCACAACGGACACTTGATGGATTTTAACAAGGCTATCGTAAAGGGCCCACAGCCCCTTGGCATAGATACCGTCATCATTTGTCAACAGAACATTCATCATTAACCAATCAATTTTTTCCGTGTGATCTGTGGCGGAGTATATATTAATTCAACAATATCTTGACTTTTTTCGTCGACTTGGATTTATATCTTAAATCTGGATATGGTTCAAGTTGTATACTTGCCCTGTCCGGGACAAACGCATTTGGATTTTGAATTTTAGCCAGTCGATAGTGTGTCGAATTTCGAGTTCAGACTTTTAGCCGAACCCGAAATCTGTCGGCCAAATGCATGCATCCCGTTACCCGGACGCGACTTTTAAGCTGAAATTTCTTTGCTGCGAAACCCTGAATGGTGCCAAACAATACCATCCTAAAATCCAATATGCTGAGCAGGAGGCCAAACACCTTTTTCAGGCGGCAATCGGTATCCCCGGGGTGTGTGTTCATTCTCGTTGCGCTTGGCATCCTTTCCGTTTATCATATGATTTGTCCTTTGCCGGCAGCGGGGCAGATAGGTATCAATGAGAGCCTGACAGAAAAAGCCATCAAAAATCCGAACATACCCTGGCAGATTGAAGCCGATGAAATCATTTACGATCAGGAATACGATGCGTACATCGCCAGAGGCAACGTGGTTATATATAAAGCCAATATAAAAATGCTGGCAAACTTTGTCCGATTCGATCAAAAGAACATGAAAGCCTATGCCGAAGGTGATGTTTTGTTGACCAATGGGGAAGACATCCTGAGCGGTACGAGCATGGACATCGACCTTGAAGACCAGGTCGGATCCGTTGAAGATGGATATCTATATATTAAGGAAAATAACTATCATTTAACCGGAGATCACATTAAAAAGGTCGGAGAAAAAACCTATACCATCGATGAAGGCACACTGACCACCTGCGATGGCGACAAACCGGCTTGGAAGATCACCGGAAAAAACGTTAACGTTACAGCGGACGGCGGCGGCACCGCACAGCATGCAACCTTATGGGCCCGGAATATGCCGGTTCTGTACACGCCTTACTTTTATTATCCGGCCCGCAAAAAAAGGCAGTCCGGTCTTCTGTGGCCCGAGGGCGGTCACTCCAATCGCTGGGGTTGGTTCTACAACCAGCCTTTGTTCTGGGCCATTGACAAAAGTTCGGATGCCACATTTTACGGACATTATATGTCCGAACGCGGTATGAAAGGCGGCCTGGAATACCGCTATTACCTGGACGATTGGTCCAAGGGAACCTGGATGCTCGACGGCTTTATTGACAGCCAAACTGACGAGGGCGGCCAATCCAGCGCAGATTGGGGCTTTGAAGACGGCAACCAGGTTATCCTGCGTAAAAATACCGACCGCTATTGGTTGCGGGGAAGCCACCATCAAAGATTGCCTTACGGAATCCAGGCCATGCTGGATATCGACCTTGTCAGCGACCAGGATTATACCCGCGAATTTCAAGACGGCTATACGGGCTGGACGCAATCAAGGGACTATTTTGAAAAAGCTTTTAATCGTAACCTGAACGACTACAATGAACCGATCCGAACCAACCGGTTGAATTTCAACCGACTCTGGCCCCAATACACCCTCAACGCACAATTACGCTACGATCTGGACAGCAATATTCGCAACACCCACAATCCGGATCTGACCCTGCAGCAGCTTCCGGTCATCCAGTTTGACGCCATCAAACAGCGCATTGCCACTTCGCCTTTTTTTTACAACCTGAATTCGCAGTATCTTTATTACTGGAGTGTGGACGGGCGCCGAACCCAGCGTATAGATGTATATCCGCGGTTTTATCTGCCCTTTAAACTCAAGCCTTTTCTCACGCTTGAACCGTCGATAGGGTTACGCGGAACCGCCTGGCGCCTGGATAAAAAAGAATTCGGACCGGAAGGTGACCGACAATACTATACCCGCGGACTCTTCGATACGCGCCTGGATCTTTTCACAGAAATATTCAAGATATTTCGCGTAGAAGGAAAAACCTTGGATGCCGTCAAACACACTATCCGTCCCCGTGTCCTTTACGATTATGTTCCGGAAGTTGATCAGACAGACCTGCCGAATTTTGACGGCTTCGATCGCATTGAAAAACAGAACCTTATCACCTACTCCCTGACCAATACCCTGACATCCAAAACCAGAAAAGAGGGCAGCTTTGAAATTTCCCGCGTCATCAGCAAAGATGACTCAGCGGTCATCGACTCCCCAACCGAGTACGGCTATAATGATTTTTTGCGCTTTGAGTTGGCGCAAAGTTACGATATAAATGAAGCGAGGGAAAAGGATCCGCAAAAACCGTTTTCCCCGCTGAGCGCCAGGCTGGATTTATTTCCGGGAAAATATATTGCCCTGGATGCCACTGCGTTGTGGTCCGTATATGATTATAAATTTTTGTCCCACAACCTTGGAACAAACATCTGGGACGAGCGCGGGGACAATCTGTCCATCGAATACCGCTATACCAAGCTTTCCGATGAAATCACTTTATCCGATGCAACCGCTTTAAACAATCAAATCACTTTAAACGAGGCCCATTCTATTTATGGCGATTTGCGCGTTAAAGTCACCGACAGGCTCAGGGTGTCGACACTCTATGAATATAATTTTCTGGATAACACCCGGGTGCAGTTAGGTTTTGGATTCAATTACAAGGCAGATTGCTGGGCATTTGACGCTCGTGTGCTCGATAAGACAAACGTCGATCAAACCAGCAACTTGAGTTATGAATTTAAAATACAACTTTTCGGGTTGGGTGAGTTTGGTATCTAAGACGTTGGGAGGCTTGCCGGGCAAATTATTCAAAACCGTTTCCAATTTAGGAATATTTAAATGAATGATCGAAAACTTGAGCAGCTGTGGTATGTCCTGCACACCAAAAGTCGTCACGAAAAAGTTGTCAACGACGGTTTGCTGAAAAAATCAATCGAGGTTTATCTTCCCCTGGTAACGATGCGCAGTAAACGAAGAGACCGCAAGGTGATGATTCGAGTACCCCTTTTTCCGGGTTATATATTCGTCAGAACGGATCTTCACCCCAACTCTCACCTGGAGGTGGTTAAAACCGCCGGGGCGGTGCGTTTGATCGGTAACAAACAGGGTCCGGTACCCGTGCCGGACGAAACCGTAAACTCGCTGCAAATTATGGTGGAAAGCAATCATCTGGTAACTACCGGGAATCGAATAAAATCAGGTGATCGCGTGATGGTGGTGTACGGGCCTTTTGCCGGCGTTGTCGGGACCTTCGTCCGCTATGGGAGCAAAGGACGGGTCATTGTCAATATCGAAGCACTCGGTCAGTACGCCGGAGTGGAGGTAAATGAGGAAGATATAGAAATTATACCGAAAATATTATCATAACTACTTGACATTTAATTATGTTTCGGGCTATAAATTTCTAATATACCAATGAAAATCTGATGTCCAAGAAGGAGGGTGTATGAATAAACTGGAGCTTATCTCCGCCTTGAAAACAGAAGCGAATATTTCGAAAGCGGAAGCGGCAAAAGTGGTTCAGATATTTTTCGATAACATGGCCGATGCCATGGCCCGGGGAGAGCGTGTCGAAATCAGAGGTCTGTGCAGCTTTTTTGTAAAAGAATACAAAAGCTATACGGGCAGAAACCCCAAAACCGGGGATAAAGTGACTATAAAACCTAAAAGACTTCCATTTTTCAAATCGGGAAAAGAATTGAAAGATCGGGTAGACTATTGATTTGTGCCTAGATTTGAGTCAATAATAGGTCAAGATCGCCCCAAGAGAATCCTAACCGCCTTCCTTCAGAAAGGGACCATCCCACACGCCCTTCTTTTCACGGGAATAGAAGGCGTTGGAAAAGAAAGTGCAGCCGTCACATTCGCCATGGCGTGCAACTGCGCCGGAAACAGTGCGCAATACGACCCTGACGGAGATGAGCACCGAACAACCGATCATCCGGACGTCGCCGCCCGGGCATTAACCGGCCTGCCTTGCGGCGCCTGCAAAGCGTGCCGTAAAATCGAATCAAATTATCATCCGGACATCATCCGGATACAGCCCACCGGTCCAATCATCAAAATCGATCAAATTCGTACACTTTGTCAAACTCTGGCCATGAAACCGTACGAGGCAAGAGTGCGCGTGGTGATCATCTCCAATGCCCAGACGATGAATCCTGCCGCGGGCAATGCTCTGCTAAAAATGCTTGAGGAACCCCCGGCCAGAACCGTACTGATACTGGTGGCCTCCCATCCATCGGATCTGCTGCCGACGATCGTGTCACGCTGCCAGCAAATCCGTTTCTACCCGATTTCGCGGGAAAATCTGGTATCCGAATTGGAGCGCGAACATGGCGTTAATTCCAAGGATGCACAAATCATCGCAACCATGGCCGGCGGGAGTATATCCCGCGCGGTGCAGATGGTTCAGACCAATTGGCTAAACCGCAGAAACTGGCTGATTTGCGAGTTGGAGACCCTATCAACCGCATCTGTGAATCGTCTTCTGGCTTTCGGAGACCAGTTATCAAAAGATAAAGAAAACCTGCCCGAGGCCCTGGAGGTTATAAAGTCCTGGTTACGGGACCTGGTAGTTGCAAAGCTTTATCCGAAAAATATAATCAACCACGATCTGACCGCCAAACTGCAACAGACTTCTCAGAAAGTAACGCTACCATCGCTGCTGTTAAAATTTGAAGCAATTCAGTCTACCCAGAATGCAATCAAAGCCGGCACAAATATTAGGTTGGCAATGGAGTCCATGATCCTGAAATTGTCTCGCGTTTAAGCCAATTTTCTGAACGCAAAGTGGGGGCTTCGGCGATTAGTGGCGCCGTATCGACAATTTTCTGTTGATGTTGTTAAAAATGAATCTTATATATGTTCTAGATCCTCGATATGTCTGATCTAAGTTGAGCGATGGTCGAGAGCGTGTATCGATTATCGGCATCGGAAATAAATATTTCAGCTGACCCGCTAATTTATTTTCCCGGGATGCTGGGCGGGCAGCCCGACAGGAAGATATGAATAAAAAAGTTGGCATTAAATTCAAATCCAGCGGCAAGGTGTATGATTTCGACTGCGGCGCTTTTGTCCTGAAACCCGGCGATCGCGTCATCGTCGAAACCGAACAGGGACTCGGTATCGCCACGGTGGCGGTGGCGCCGTTGGAATACGAGGCCAAACCGTCGGATCGACCGCTTAAAAAGATATATCGCCTGGCACATGCGAAAGATTTTGAGCAGTTCAATAAAAATCTTGCAGACGAGAAAACGGCCCACAGTTATTGCGTTAATTGCATTAAGGAACTGGGTCTGAAAATGAATCTATTCTCGGTGGAAAAATCATTTGATGGAAATAAATACACATTTTTTTTCACTTCCGAAGGGCGGGTTGACTTTCGGCAGCTGGTAAAAATGCTGGCCAAAGAATTGGGCGCCCGAATTGAAATGCGCCAGGTCGGCATTCGCAACCAGGCTAAAATGTGCGGCGGCATCGGCCGGTGCGGCCGGGAGCTTTGCTGTTCCGCCTTTCTGGATAAATTCGAACCGGTGTCCATACGGATGGCCAAAGAGCAGAGCCTGTCGCTAAATCCTACAAAAATCTCGGGCCAGTGCGGACGCCTGATGTGCTGTTTGACGTATGAATTTGAGACCTATCAGGATCTGAAAAAAGAATTGCCCAAAATCGGAAAATCCGTAACGACCATCAGCGGCAAAGGGAAAGTGATTCGTCACAATGCGATATGTAACCGGATAACCGTTCGGCTGGAAGACGGTCTGGAAGTCGAAACCCCAGTCAACCAACTCATTAAGGATTAAAGAAATGCCCAGGCCCTTTTATGTCACCACCCCGATTTACTATGTCAACGCCCGACCCCATCTGGGACATGCCTACACCACCATTGTGGCCGATGTGGCGACACGTTTCCATGCCATGCGCGGTTGCGAAGTTTATTTTTTAACCGGTACCGACGAACATGGTGACAAGGTTGTGCGGGCTGCAAAAAAAGAAAATATGACGCCCCGGGTTTACGTGGACACCATCAGTCAGCTTTTCCGCGATCTTTGGCCGGAATTGAACGTCAACAACAGTTACTTTATTCGGACCACGGATGCCGCCCACATGGCCGTCGTGGAACAGGTGCTGCAGAAAATTTATGATGCCGGAGATATCTATTTTGCCGAATACGAGGGGCTTTACTGTTTTGGATGCGAGCGCTTCTACACCGAACGCGAGCTGGTGGAGGGAAAATGTCCCGATCATGAAACCGAGCCGGAAGTTATTAAGGAATCCAATTACTTTTTTAAAATGAGCCGTTATCAGGATTGGCTGGTGGAGCATATCAGCAATACTCCGGATTTTATCCGCCCGGAGCGATATAAGAACGAAGCCCTGGCTTTCTTAAAAGAGCCATTGGAAGATCTGTGCATTTCCAGACCCAAAGCTCGATTGAAATGGGGCATTACCCTGCCCTTCGATAGCGAATATGTCACCTATGTTTGGTTTGATGCCCTTTTAAACTACGTCTCCGCCCTGGGATATCCGGATGGTGAGCTGTTTAAAACCTTCTGGCCGGTGGCCCAGCACATCGTTGCCAAGGATATACTCAAACCCCACGGCATCTATTGGCCGATCATGCTCAAGGCCGCCGGTATTCCTGTATACCGGCACTTGAATGTTCACGGATATTGGAATATCGAGCAAAGCAAAATGTCAAAAAGCCTCGGCAATGTCGTGGAGCCCCTGGAGCTTAAAAATATATATGGTTTGGATGCCTTCCGCTTTTTTCTGATTCGGGATATGACATTCGGACTGGATTCGAGTTTCAGTGAGGAGTCCCTGATCCAGCGCATCAATTCGGATCTGGCCAATGATCTCGGCAATCTGTTTTCCAGGGTACTGTCAATGGTGCATAAATATTTCCAGGGCGTTGTTCCGGATATTGAACCTGCAGTAGAGCAGGAATGCGAACTCGGTCTGGAAGCAGACGCCCAGAGCGCGATTACCGAGTATGAACCCCTGATGGAATCATTTCAGTTTCACAACGCCCTGCGGGTCGTCTGGCAGTTTATCGGCCGGATGAACAAATACGTAGACGTCACGGCCCCCTGGGAGTTGGCCAAGAAAAAGTCAAGCCACAAAACACTGGCGGTGGTCCTCTACAACCTGATGGAAGGACTCAGAATTATTGCCGGCCTGATCTATCCGGTAATGCCGGATACGGCCGCCAAAATGCAGAAGCACCTCGGCTTAAACTCCCAGGAACCTTTTTACCTGCTGGATCAACTCAAAACCTGGAAAACCATTGAACCCGGCAGCCAACTGCCGAAATGCACGGTTCTCTTTCCCCGGATTGACCCGGCAGAAAAAAACGCGAGTCCGGCGATCAAACCGGAAGTATCGGCCGAACCTCCCGACATTAAACCGGAGATCACTATAGAGCAATTCAGCCAGGTTGATCTAAGGGTGGCAACCGTGATTCACGCCGAACGGATCCCCAGAGCAAAAAAGGTTCTCAAACTCGAAATCGATCTGGGGCATAAACGGACGATTGTGGCCGGAATCGCTGAAAAATACACGCCCGAAGAATTGATTGGCAAACAAATAATTGTCGTCGCCAATTTGAAGCCGGCCAAGCTCATGGGAATTGTCTCCAACGGCATGTTGCTTGCTGCCGTCGATGATTCCGGCCCGACCCTGGCAACTCTGGAAAAACCGGTGGCACCCGGGACACCGCTGCGGTAAGTCCCAAAATACTAATCGTCAGCCCCTAAGAATTGGTACAAAAAAAGAAAATTAGGCTGTCTGGTAGGAGAAAATTCGAAGCACGAAATACGAATTTCGAAACAAAACCTAAATTAGAATGTTCTAATATTCCAAACGTTCTATCTTGCATTTTCTCGTGGCTTGATTGTTTTGGTCATTTGAATTTGGATAATTTGATATTGTTTCGAATTTCGATATTCGGCTTTCGAATTTATTTGAAACCTTGCCAGGCGAAAATAGATTTAATATGTTTCAGCATATATTTTATTTAAAGTGAAAACGCTTCCTGCATGTTACGGCATCATCCCGGCCCGCTATGGCTCGCAAAGATTTCCCGGCAAGCCGTTGGCCGATATTCTCGGCCGGCCCATGATCTGGCATGTGTTTGAGCGGGCCCGGCAATGCGGTGCCCTCTCGACGGTGGTTCTGGCCACCGACGATGATCGAATTAAATCCGCGGCGGAAAAATTCGATATCCCGGTGGTTATGACCCGCACCGATCATCCCAGCGGCACGGACCGCGTGCTGGAAGCAGCGCAAAAACTGGAATTGCCTCCGGATGCGGTAATCGTCAACATACAGGGGGATGAACCCGTGCTGGAGCCGGCCATGCTGACGGAACTGGTTGGGCCATTTAGTGGGCCGGAAATTCAGGCAACAACCCTGGCACGTCGTATAAATGCCGGGGATGCACAGAATCCGGATCTGGTCAAAGTGGTATTTTCCGCAAAAGGCCGCGCACTGTACTTTTCGCGTTCACCAATTCCGTACCACCGGGATTTACCAAACAAAAATCACTACGGGCATATCGGAATTTACGCGTTTCGCATGCCGGTCCTGCAAAAATTCGTCGCTTTACCCCAGGGCCGCCTGGAGGTCACCGAAAAGCTTGAACAGCTAAGATTGCTTGAAAACGGCATTCCGATCCATATCGTTGTGACAAAACATCAAAGCATCAGCGTGGACCGGCCGGAAGACGTCGAAACCGTAAGTAGAATCATGTCGGCGCAGGAGAGAAGTTAGGAATAGAAGATATGAAAAAATCAATTATGACAGCATGGACAAAGTTCCTGGAGGCGTTGACCGGTATATTGAAAGCGGATGTCTATTTAGGCCGCAGCATGATCGGCCTGCCTCCGGGGTCCATCGCATTATTCCCTTATCATGAGAGTATGTTATGCTGCGGGATCGCCGCCATCGTTTCCTTTAAGATCAAAAAGACAACAACGCCCCCCCGGAAATTAGCGTTGCTGGATGAAATGGCGGCCACAATTCAAAATCACGGCTGCGAGATATGTCGGGAATCCGGATACAACGACATTGAAGGTCAATATCTGGGTGGAGAAGCCCTGATCGATTCTTTGTGGCAGGCGGCCCAGAGCTTAAAATCCGAAAAATCTTTTTTTTCCATCTATACCAATGCCGATGAACAAAAGCAGCTTGCAGATCTTGGCCGGCGGTTGAGTGCTTTTGCCGCAGCCGAAGTGCAATTGCTGGCAGCGCACATGAGCCGGATTCCGGCGCAAAAAGCCGAATTGATGTCTGCCCGCATTGAAAAGCTCAAAGATATTCCCTGGTGTATTCGCAACGAAATTTTAAATAATATCAATCAGATAAAGGATTTATGCCGGGAACCCAGCCAGCCGCTGCAACCCGGAACGATCAGCGTTTTTAAAAAGATCAACACCATCTTGAACAGCATTGATCGGCTGGAAGTCAGGGGACGTGATTCGGCCGGCATTTCGTTGCTGTTTGTATTGAAAGCGGCCGAGTTTGTTAAATTTGAAAAAACCTTGAGGAAGGCAAACATTTACAAACTTTTGGAAGAGCGCTGCCGCCGGGACACCCTGGTCAACGGCGGGATCAATATCCACCGCCGCGACACGGAGGCGAATAAGGCGCAGGTTGCTGTTTCGATGGTCTTCAAAGTCGCAAACGAAGTCGGCAGCCTGGGCGACAATATATCTTTTTTGCGCCGGCAGATTGCCAATGATCCGATCCTGCAATCCCTGGCCGCCTGCCGGAGCGAGTTTGATACCATATCGGCCCACACCCGCTGGGCTTCGGTGGGTGCCATCACCGAAGCCAACTGCCACCCGGTGGACAACCAGAGCGTGGGAAATTCGACGGCCGACATGGGCATCATTCATACCTGTCTAAATGGAGATATTGATAATTTTCAAAAGCTTAAACAGGAGTTCGAATTCGGCGGCGATCGAATCCAGGATGACATCACCACGGATACCAAAATTATTCCCCTGACAATTCAAAAGTATATTAAACAGGGCCATCCCGTCGCAGAGGCATTCAGGCTGGCCCTCAATGACTTTGAAGGGTCCCACGCCATATCCATGCATACGGATTTGGCTCCCGGCAAAATTTTTCTGGGTCAAAAAGGCAGCGGTCAGGCCCTTTTTGTGGGTCTTGCCGCCGATCATTATATGCCCACCTCCGAAGTCTATGGATTCGTCGAAGAAACTCAGGATTACATCAAACTGGACGGCGAGAAAGTGGCGCCGGGCAGGCGAGGACCCACCCAGGGTCAAATTTTCATTTTGGACCAACAGTCACCCGGGTCTCTGGCCGGCATTACCGCCTTTTATTACGACGGCACGCCCCTTGATCTGAATGCAAGTGACATCAAACATACCCAGATTACTTCCCGGGATATCGACCGCCAGGCATACTCCCATTATTTTTTAAAGGAAATTTCGGAATCTCCCGATTCCATGGAAAAAACCCTGCAGAATCGCTGGAAAGTTTCAGAAGACGACAGCCGGCACTACACCATAACCCTTGATCAGACCGTGATTCCGCCTGCGCTGGAAAGTGCGCTGGCCGAGGACCGGATCAAGCGCATCTATTTCATCGGCCAGGGCACAGCCGGCGTGGCCGCCTTGGCCTGCGCGAACATCCTGAATTACTATCTGGATAATCCATCCTACCATATCCATGCCTTGAAAGCGTCTGAATTCAGCGGATTTCAGATAAAGGAAAATGACGATGCCGCCGGCATGGCCGACACGCTGGTGATCGCCATCAGCCAGTCGGGCACGACAACCGACACCAATCGCACCGTGGACATGGTCAAAGAAAGAGGCGCCCACACCCTGGCCATCGTCAACCGCCGAGATTCGGACATCACTTTTAAAGTCGACGGCGTCATGTATACCAGCAGCGGCCGCGACATTGAAATGTCGGTAGCCTCCACCAAGGCCTTTTATTCCCAGATCGTTGCGGGAGCCATCCTGGGGCTTTATATTGCAACTGTCAAAAAACGCCGCGATGCGAAATTTGTTACCGCCGAAATCAAGCACCTTCTCGAGCTGCCCGGCCATATGCGCAAAATCCTGGCCGCAACCGACCCCATTCAAAAATCGGCTGAAAAATTGGCCGTCACAAAAACGTATTGGGCTGCGGTGGGCAGCGGCCCCAACAAGGCGTCGGCCGATGAAATCCGCATCAAGCTGAGC
>Ga0307426_1000741_pt1 | contig 22211 bp, 25 predicted proteins | sample SalMarWE160340MG_FD_202165 | JGI IMG/M metagenome (GOLD analysis project Ga0307426, IMG submission 202165) | Salt marsh sediment microbial communities from the Plum Island Ecosystem LTER, Massachusetts, United States - WE1603-40 | ecosystem: Environmental > Aquatic > Marine > Intertidal zone >...
GACGAGGCCGCCGCAGAAGTAGATTGCCACGCGCATGGAGTCGGCCGTCAGCATGGCGAAGCCGACGAGCGCCGCCGCCACCAGCACCGTCGCGCCAATGATCCACGCGCGCGGGCGCGTGCGGTCAGCCGCCACCTCGTCGCGGAACAGCACCGCCGCGCTGACGCGCTCCACCCGGCCCAGCGGCCACAGCGTGAACAGGAGCGCCACCGCGAACCCGTAGACGGTGGCCGAAAGAATGCTGATCCCCGACACCGTCATCTCCGCCTCGATGGGCAGCATGTCCCCGAACAGCGCGTTGAGCACCACGGGCACCAGCGTGCCCACAAACAGACCGATGAGGATGCCGGCCACGGCGACGATCATGATCTCGGCGAGGAAGATGCCGAGCACCATGCGGCTCGTTGCGCCGACGCTCTTCATGGTGGCGATCACCTTGCGGCGCTTGTCGATGAAGGTGGCGACCGCGTTGGCGATGCCGACGCCGCCCACCAGCAGCGCCGTCAGGCCGATCAGCGTCAGGAACTGGCGCAGCCGTTCCAGCGTGCGGCTCACCTGCGGGGAGGGATCGCGCCGGTCGCGCATCGTGAAGCCGGCTTCCGGCAGCTCCGCGGCGATGTGCTTGCGCAGAACCAGCAGCTGCGTCTCGCTTGCAGCGCGTCCCTCGGCGAGCTTCAAGGCGTAGCGCCAGCGAATGAGCGTGCCGGGCTTGACGAGCCCGGCCTTGGCAAGCGTCGCAAACGAGACGAGCACGCGCGGCCCGTAGGTCAGCCGGTCGGTGATGCCGTCGGGCTCCGACTTGATGGTGCCGCTGACCGGCACGTCCTCCGCGCCGAGCCGCATGGCGTCGCCCGCCTTGAGGCCGAGACGCTCCAGCAGAATGGGATCGACCACGGCGCCGCGTTGCAGCGCTGCCTGCAGCGGCGTGCCGTCGTCGAGCTCGACCTCGCCGACCAGCGGATAGGCGTCGTCGACGATCTTGAGCTCGGCCAGTGCCTGATCGGATCCGTCGGGGCGGCGCGCCATGGTGCGCATGGTCGCGCTCTCGCTCATGCGCCCGAGGCTTGAAAGCAGCGCCCGCTCCCCGCCGCTCGCGCGCACGTGCATGCGCGACAGCGCCAAGTCGCCGCCCAGGATCGCCTCGCCCTGGCGCTCGAACCCGGCGCGCAGCGCGTCCGACACCGCGCCCACGCTGGTGATGACCGTCACCCCGAGCGCCACGCAGGTGATGAAGATGCCGAACCCGGACAGCCCGCTGCGCAGCTCGCGCAGCGCGATGGCGAGCACGGGCGGCAGCCAGGCGCGGTCCCGCATCGCAGAGTTGAGCGCTTCGGTTGCGGTCAAGACGCGAGCGCCTCCGCCGCCTGCTCGATGCGGCCGTCGGCCATGCGGATCGTGCGCTTGCAGGCCGCCGCCAGGCGATCGTCGTGGCTGACGAGAATGAGCGTCGCGTCGCGGCGGCGCTGCAGGCCGAACAAGAGATCGACGACCTGCCGCCCGGTGCGGCCATCGAGGTTGCCGGTCGGCTCGTCGGCGAGAATGAGCTTGGGCGCCCGGCTCAAGGCGCGCGCGATGGCAACGCGCTGCTGCTCGCCGCCGGACAGCTGGGCGGGAAAATGATCGACGCGCGCCTTGAGGCCGACTTCCTCCAAAAGCTCGCGCGCGACCGCGAAGGCATCCGAAGCCCCGGCGAACTCCAGCGGCAGGGCGACGTTCTCCAGGGCCGTCATGGTCGGCACCAGATGGAACGACTGGAACACGATGCCGATCTCGGCGCCGCGCATCAGCGCCATCTCGTCCTCGCCGAGCGCGGTGAGGTCGTGGCCGGCCACGCGCACGGCCCCGCTGCTTGCACGCTCCAGCCCGGCAACGACCATGAGCAGCGACGTCTTGCCCGAGCCCGACGGCCCCACCACGGCCAGCGACTGTCCCGGCTCGACCCGCAGGTTGACGTCGCGCAGCACCTCGATGGCGCCGGCCCGGCTCGTCAGGGTCAGCTGCACGTTCTCCAGTGCGACGATTGGTTGGCTCACGGTCTCGATTGCTCCGCTGTTTGCCCCGGTCAAGGACTTGCCTCCCGCCGACCGCGCCTTTACGTCACCATAGGGCCTTGGGAGATCGATGAGGCGGAAACATGGAGCCCATGAGCAGCGGACGCAATGGACACGCTTTGGCACACGTGGTGGCTGCCTGGGCCCTCGTCAACGTGCTTATCGCGATGCTCGCCGGCGGCGGCGCCCTGGCCGAGCCCTCAAAGCCGATGCGCATCGTAGCCTTCGGCGACAGTCTGTCCTCGGGCTACGGCCTGAAGCCCGGCCACTCTTTCCCCGCGCAGTTGCAGAAGGCGCTCAAGGCCCGCGGCCACAACGTGGTCGTCACCAACGCGGGCGTGGCGGGTGATACAACGGCGGCCGGCCTCGCCCGACTGGCATGGTCGGTGCCCAAGGACGCCGACGCGATCATCGTCGAGTTCGGCGCCAACGATGCCTTGCGCGGCATCGACCCCAAGGAGACGCGCGCCAATCTGCAGAAGATGATCGCCGCGCTCAAGGCGCGGGGCATCCCGGTGCTGCTGGCGGGCATGCGCTCGCCGGCCAATTGGGGCGACGGCTACACGGACGAGTTCGACGCCATCTTTCCCGAGCTTGCGCGCGAGCAGGGGCTGATCCTCTACCCCTTTTTCCTCGATGGCGTCGTGCTCGACTCCAGGCTCAATCTCGATGACGGCATGCATCCCAACCGCCGGGGCGTGGCAGAGATCGTCAAACGGATCACGCCTTCGGTCGAGGAGCTGATCGGCCGCGCCGCATCGCGCCGCGCGTCCGCCACCAAGAGCTGAGCGGCGACGGTTGAAAGGCGTGCGTCCATGCCCCGGCTGTTCACAGGCATCGAGATCCCGGCCGAGCAGCGCGAGCAGCTGTCACGCATCCGCCAGCCTTTGCCGGGCGGGCGCTGGCTCGAGACGGAGAACCTGCATCTGACACTGCGCTTTGCCGGGGACATCGACAACGCGAAGGCCGCCGAGTTCGCCGACCGCCTCGCCGGGATATCGATCGATGCTTTCGAGATCCGCCTGGCCGGTCTGGGCGTGTTCGGCGGCAAGGAGCCGCGCTCGATCTGGGCCGGCGTCGAGGCAGGGCCCGAGCTCGAGGCGCTCGCGCGTGCCAATGAGCGCGCGGCGCGGGCAGCCGGCCTTGCGCCCGAGACCCGCGCGTTCAAGCCCCACGTGACGGTGGCGCGCCTGAAGTACGCCGGCGCCGGCGAGATCGCGAAAGTGCTCGGCCGCATCGGCGCGTTCCGCTCGCGGCCGTTTCTCGTGGGGCGCTTCGTGCTGTTCTCCTCGCGCCCCAAGATCGGCGGCGGCCCCTATGTGGTCGAGGAGGCGTTTTCGCTGCGCGGCGGCGAGTTCGCCGACTATCAGGATGTCGAGGGCGGGTGGTGAGCTGGCGTGCTCTGCGGCCGGAAGCTGCGCTTGTCCCAAGGAGCATTGAGCGGCGCAGGATCACGCAGCCTCGGCCACAAACGAGAATCCCTCATTTTCCAATGCGTTTCGAATCTTGTCGCAGTCGCGCATGGTGACCTTGGCCGCCCGAGCCACGCCGTACCATTCGCTGCGCACGATTTCCTGCATTTCCGCAACAATGGCGCTTGCTTCCTCATACGTGAGCAAGAAGCGACGGCATTGGCTGAGCAAGTTTTGCGCTGTTGCCCTTCGTCCGAAATCGCCCACCGTCATTGCAAGATCGCGTTCCATCCCGATAGTGGGCGCGGGCGTCAGATCATAAGCCGGCGACAATTGCCAAGCCCTGTCACGCGCAATGATCGCGTGGTTTCGGGGATGGTCATCGGTATTGCTGATAAGCGCATTGAAGCACATGCGGCGGAACAGCTCTCTCGCCGCGTCGCCCGGAGCGGCGCAAACGCGCCGGAGCTCCTCGGCCAGCGCTGGATACGACCAATTTCGCTTCGATTCTGGCGTGTCCTCGGCCCGCAACAACGTCAGGGCGCTGACCATTCTCGCTCTGAGATAGCCCTTTCTCGTTTTGTCGCGGTCAAACCGTTTGACGAGCAGCGCGTCGCGATCTCCCACGCGTACGGTCTTGCTCTCCGCTGAGGTGATGCCGCAACGCCTTGCGAGCTCCAGCATCGCGTGCTCTACGCGTGCGTTGTTCCACTTGTCTTGCGGCTTATTGAACTTCGCAATCCACAAGCCGCTTCGGTCCTCGACCACTGCCTTGGGTCGCGCTCCGCCCATGGACGTCCCCAGCAGCATCAGCTTTTCGACCTGTTGTGCTCCGGCGCCGCGAGCAAATTTTTTCTCGTCCAAGAGGGCCAATGCTGTTTGCTGCAGCTCGGTCAGCTTGAGGGTCTTGTTGAAGTCGCGTTTTGGAGGCGGTGGCTTCTCGTTGTGACCGAAGGCAAGTGCGCCTGCCCGGTCGTCGGCAGATTGCAGAAGGTAGTCGATCTCATCGAGCTGCACGCTGCCCATTGCTCGCTCGATGACCAGGCGCCCCCAGTAGTCTGGGGATGCATCCCGCAGTGCGCCAAAGACCCCGTTGAGCATCGCCGTCTCGAATTGGCCCTTGCCAAGCTTCAGCTCCACCGGGTCGATCTCAACAGCGTCCTTCCTCGCCAGATAGGAGCGGCCATAGACGAACCGCCCAATGCCGTTGGCCAGCTCAAAGCGTGCCGCTGTGACCAGCTGCGTTTGGCCGGGCAATGCCACATAGACGTAGCAGCGTTTGGATTGCCGCCTGTTAGAAGTCATCGTCCAAAGCCTCGGATGGCCGAACCCGCCTGTGCTCACCCGCAATGGATAGAGCCAGCCCCTCTTTGTCCTGCGAGGGCGCCGCTACAGGTTCAAGTTGATCGAGAAGGTCATAGGCCCACAGAAGCGCAACATAGACGACGGCGGCGGTGGAGGGCTTGCCGAGCTCGGCACCGGCAACAACGAACCGGCTGATACCGATCTTGTCGGCCACGTTCTGCTGGGTCATTTTGCGCCTTATCCTGGCGGTGCGCAGATTGGCCCCGAGACGCTTCAGCGCCTCCTCAACTGGATAGGGCGGGGCCGATGTCAGTATGTTTTGCACTGGCATGTTGGCTCTTTATAACCGTACCTGGCTTATTGTTAGATAAAGCTAACCTAAGCCAGACGACCGCATCAGTCAACTATGTTGGCTCTATCTAACTTTATACGGCATAATGTTAGAAAACGTGCACAAAGCGCCAGAGGGTGGGGCTTTGTCCGGCCGCACGGGCTCCGGGCGCGACAACCAGCAACTCGGGACGAAGGCCTAGTAGGGCTGCAAGCCGTTGCGCGCCCAGGGCGTGCGCGGCATGCGCGTATAGCGCGGCCACGGCCGGTAGGAGCGCGGCGCTTCGGAGTGCTGCGTGTACTGGGCGCTCGCCGACACGCGCGGTCTCCGCTGCGCCGCCTCGTCCTCCCCCGCGACCTCGGCCTCGGCGCGCGCGTACGCCTCATCGGCCGCATACCCCTGGTGGCGCGCCGCCGTCTCGCCCGACCAGGGCGCGGCCTTGCACGTGCAGCCGGCGACGAGCGCCTTGCGGTAGACGAACGCGTTGGGCAGCGACGCGTAGCTGCGCCCCCCCATGTCGACCATCGTCTCCACGCTGCCCCCTTGCGTGGGGTAGTAGAACAGACGCGCCTCGCCGTCACAGCCGCTCATGCAGGCCCGGTTGTCGTGGTAGAGCCGCCCGCGGCGCACGCCGTAGCTGATGGGGAAATAGAACCCGTCGCACAGGCGCACGCACACGGTGCTGTAGGCGCGGTCGTCCTGCTCCCACACCTCGTTGCCGTCATAGCGCCGGGAGTAGCCGAACGCCCCCATGCGCCCGTAGCGGTACTCGGGCGTGCGCGAGCCGCCCGATCCGAACAGCCTCTGTATGAGCGATTGCGCCAACGACGGCTCGGCGGCGGCACAGATGGCCGCGGCCAGCACCGCTGCGCCCGCAAGTTGTCTGGTGATACGCATCTGCAAAGCACGACCCGCCGGGCCCACGCCGAGCCTTGGAGCATCGCGGCAGATGGCAAACAATTCCTGAACGGATGGTCGATTGTGCCGTCCTAGAGCGTCAGCACCACCTTGCCGACGGCCTCGCGCCGGTCGAGCACGCCGATCGCCTGGCGGATCTCGTGCAAGGGAAAGGTTGCATGCACGCGCGGGTGCAGCTTGCCCTTCTCCACCCAGCCAAGCACCTGCGCCATGTTCGCCCGGTGGCATTTGGGATCGCGCTTCACCGCCTCGCCCCAGAACACGCCGACCGCCTCGGCGCCCCTCAGCAGCAACAGGTTGAGGGGGATCTTGGGGATCTCGCCCGAGGCGAAGCCGACGACGAGAAAGCGCCCCTTCCAGGCCGTGGCGCGCAGCGCCGCCTCCGACGCGTCCCCGCCCACGCAGTCGTAGACGACGTCGACGCCCTTACCGCCCGTCAGCGCCCGCAAGCCGCTCTTCAAGTCCGTGGCCGCGTAGTTCAAAAGCTCGTCGGCGCCATGCACCATACACACCGCAAGCTTCGCGTCCGACGATGCGACCGCGATCACGCGCGCGCCCAGCACCTTGGCGACCTCGACGGCTGCCAGACCCGCGCCGCCGGCCGCGCCCAGCACCGCCACGCTCTCGCCCGCCTTCAAGCGACCGCGATCCTTGAGCCCGTGGATCGCCGTTCCGTAGGTCACGCTCAGCCCCGCCGCCACCGCATCGCTCACCTTGCCGGGTATGGGCACGAGCGCGGCCGCCGCCACCGCGATCTTCTCGCGCGCGCCGCCCCAGCCGACGTAGGCCATGACGCGATCGCCGACGCGCACGCCCTCGGCGCCCGGCCCGAGCGCCTCCACCACGCCGGCGATCTCGGCCGACGGCGAGAACGGCAGCTCGGGTCTTGCCTGGTACTTGCCGCGCGTGATCAGGGTGTCGAAGAAATTGAGCCCCGCCGCCTTTACCGCCACGAGCGCCTCGCCCGGACCCGGCCGGGGCGGATCGATGTCCTCGACCACCAGGGCCTCCGGCCCGTCGAGCCGCTTGCAAAGCGCCGCTTTCACGTGAAACCTCCCGCTGGGCACCGTCACATCGGCTGCCCTTCGACCACGACCCGCCGCTCCCGGCAAGAACCAGCCGCCAGAGAGGGCCCAAGCCCCGATGCCGGAAACGCCCCCTCCCAACTGGCCGCCGAGCGCCCGAGGCTATTTCGCCATCGGTGCGGAGCGCATGTCGAAGGCGTTGAACCTCGGCAACCTGATGCGCTCCGCCCACGGCTTCGGCGCCAGCTTCACCTTCACCGTCGGCGCCACCTACCAGGCGCTGGAAGCGCGCGCCGACACCTCCAAGGGCCAATGGCACATCCCCCACTACAACTGGGCGACCCTCGAGGAGATGCTGCTCCCGCAAGGCTGCAAGCTGGTGGGCGTCGAGCTTCTGGACGACGCGATCGACCTGCCGAGCTTCCGCCATCCCTTGCGCGCGGCCTACGTTCTGGGTCCCGAGCAGGGCTTTCTTTCGCCGAAACTTCTCGGCCGTTGCGATTTTGTCATCAGGATACCGACGCGTTTCTGCGTCAATGTGGCCATGGCCGGTGCCATCGTGATGTACGATCGGGTAAGGAGCATGGGACGTTTCCCCGATCGTCCACTGCGGCAAGGCGGCCCAAAAGCCTTTTCCGGTGCTGTCGCTAAGAAGCGGGGGTAAGTCCCGGTGCAAAGGGTGACAGGCGCCACGCATGCCGCCTATGCTGGCCGCAAGTCATCAACATTCGATTGGGGAGGAGGGGCCCGAATGAACAAGATTCGCATCCTCGCGACCGCCGCAGCCGCTCTGGGGGCAATGCTGGCTGCACCGGCGCAAGCACAGACCGTCGACCTTGTCAGCCGCCAGGGCGCGTGGGGCCTCTACGCCGATACCGCCACGCCCAAGCAGGTTTGCTTCGTCGCCGCCCAGCCGCAGGCCGTCGAGCCGATCGGCGCCAACCGCGGCCCGATCTTCTTCTACATCTCCGCCTGGCCCGCCGACGGTGTGAAGACCGAGCCCAGCGTCAAGGTCGGCTACCCGATCAGCGCGCAAAAGGACATGACGGTGACCATCGGCAGCGACGTGTTCAAGCTGTTCTCCAAGGGCGAGCGCGGGTTCGTCTCCGATCCCACCGAGGAGCTGAAGCTGGTCGAGGCCATGAAGAAGGGGTCGACCGCGATCGTAACCGCCACGTCTACGCGCGGCACCACCACGACTGACAACTATTCGCTGTCGGGCATCAGCAACGCCCTGCAGAAGATGGCCGAGACCTGCCCTTAGGCTGGAGCCTGATCGTTCGCGATGCGCGTGCGACGCTCGCATCGAGAGCATGATCCACGCATGACGCCGTGAATTAGAGTGCGTTCGACTCTTGCAGAAGCCCGCCAAGTCGCGAACGTCTCGCGCACCGCTCGGGCCGGCACCACCTGGCGTCCGGTTTTTCAGATCTAGGCGGATGTTTTCATAGGCGCGCGCACGTCGGGGAGGCAGAAGCCCGAGTTCCGCTCCGGCCAGGGCAACCCGGTGCTGACGCGCAGGTGAGGGTATGCGGTGGCGTGAGTTCCGCTTCTGCCCCCTCGCAGACCTCGGGCGGCGGCCTAACCAGAGCAGCCGTAGGCCATCGTCACAGACGCGCTGTGCATTGACGGCCTAGCCCGACGCAGGCCGGTCGCGCTTGCGCAGCCGCACGTAGAGCGCGCCTTCCCCGCCGTGGCGCGCGCCCGCTGCCGTGTAGCCGACGACGATCGCTGAGAGCCCGGGCTCGGCCAGCCAGCGCGGCACGTTGCGCTTGAGGACGCCGCGCTCGCCTGCGGTGCCGAGATCGTCGTGGTCGCGCGTGTGTCCGGCCCCTCGCACCGGCCCGCCCTTGCCCGTGATCACCAGCACCAGGCGCTTGCCCCCGGCATACGCCTGCATCAGAAAGCGGATCAGCTCCGTGTGCGCCTCGCTCTGGCGCATGCCGTGCAGATCGATGCGCGCCTCGATGTCGATCCGGCCCGATCCGATCTGACGCGCCGTGCGCCGGTCGAGACCGGTGGGCGCCGGGGGCGCGCTCGCGGCAGCTTTCGCCGGGGCCGCCACCGCCCGCTGCGGGGCTCGCGCGGCATCGGCTTTTTTTGCCTCGGGCGCCCGCCGCGGCGCGCGTTCCTCCGCCTCGTCGTGGCTGGCATGAACGCGCTGCTTCTTGCCCTTTATAGGTTTGAGGTCGCGCGCGGCGAGCTCCCACAGCGCGCGCTCCTCCTCCGACAGCGATTGGCCGGCGCGCTTGCCGGCCGCCTTGCTCAGCGCTCGGCTTTCTCGATCTTTTGCCATGGCAGGCGCTCGCGGCCTTGCGCCGCGTCTTGCACGGAGGCGGGAAGCAGCACGAAGTAGCTGCCTGCGTGGCTGGTTATGCCGGCGAGCCGCCCGGCGCGGTTGCCCGACCCGAAATAGATGTCGCCGCGCTCGGGCCCCTTGATGGCCGAGCCGACGTCATGAGCAATCATCAAGCGTTTGAAGCCGCCCGACTTGGTCGCGTGCTTGAGCGTCGGCGCCGCGACGTAGATCGGGGTCCCGAGCGTGTGAAAGGCGGTGTCGACGGCGAGGCTGCGCCCCGGCGTCAATATGACGTCCATGGCACCGAGCGGCCCTACCGCTTCGCGGCCCTTCAGCTCGCGAAAGAAGATGAAGGACGCGTTCTGCCACATGACGTTGCGCCCGCGCGCGGCGTCGGCCCGCAGCCACTTGCGCAACGCGGCGAGCGACACCTTGTCGGCCGGGAACAGGCCCTTCTTGACCAGGTAGCGTCCGATCGAGGTGTAGGGGTGGCCGTTCTTGCCATCGTAGGTGATCCGCACGGTCGTCCCGTCGGTGAGCTTGATGCGTCCCGAGCCCTGGATGTGCATGAAAAAGGCGTCGACCGGATCGGCGAGATACAGCAGCTCCAGGCCCTTGCCCGCGAGCGCGCCCCGCTCGATCTCGGCGCGCGTGGCAAAAGGCACCAGGCCCGCCGCCGTCTTGCGCACGTGCGTCAGACCGCTGGTGGCGCGCTGCGTCTCGGCGACGACGTTTACCAGATCGGGCGGCCGCCGGTAGATCGGCGTCTGAAAGCGTCCCTGCCGTTGGCGCGAGCCTTCGAGCACCGGCTCGTAGTAGCCCGTCAGGAATCCGGACTCGCCGTTGTGGACCACCCGGTGCGGGACGAAGTGCGTCTCGAAGAACGCTCTCGCCGCGGCGCGCGTCGGCGCCTTGACGGCTCTGGCGGCGCGGCAGGCGCGCGCAAGCCTGGCCGGCGTCGACTTGGCGTCGCTCTCGCCGCCGCCCTTGATCACCTTGCCGCACGAATCCAGGAACGCCTTGAACGCCGCCAGGTGGTCGTCGTTCTTCCAGCCGGGCAGATCGGCGAATGTCGCGCGCTGCAGGGTCGCCTTGGATGTCGTCTTGTGCTTCGGCGCGGGCGTCGGCATGGCGCTGGTGGAGGAGCTGCTGGCGGCGGGCGACTGTGTCACGAGGAGCGGCACGACGGCAAGCGCAGCGACGAGCGCCACCGCGCCGCGCCATCCGCGAGCCGGAACCGAGCTGGCTGTCACCTTCTTCGTGCCCCTCTTCCTCGACCCCCGCCGGTTCTCTTTGCCCCCTCAGGCCGGCGATTGCGTGGCGATGAGACGCCAATTCGGATTGGAGCGGGCCTTTGCCGAGGACATGTCGCGGCTGAAGGTCCAGATGTCGGTCACTTCCTTGACGCGCTGCGGGTCGCCTTGAAGGATCGAGCCGGCGCGGTCGCGCGTGGCGGAGATCAGCTGGCTCACGAAGCGCACCGTAATGCTGGCGATCCCGCCCCTGAACTCCGACTCCACGATGTCGGCCTTGTTGATGCCGACGAAGCTCTGGTCCACCTGCTCGCCGCGGCGCTCGCGCTCGGCGATGGCGTGGTCGAAGCCTTCGAAGACATCGAGGCTCAACAGGTCCTTGAGGATCTTGCGGTTGCCTTCCGCAAACGCGGTCACGATCATCTCGTAGGCCTGGCGCGCACCGCGAATGAATATTTCCGGATCGAAGGCGGGATCGGTCTTGGCGATGTCGACCAGCTTGCGGCGCACCTCCGCGTCGAGGCCCGGGTAGTCCTTGATGCGCTCCTCGGCGTCGGCAACGGCCACGTCCTGGCCCTGCACCCCAGCGGCTGCGTCGCGCTCGCGCCGCGGCATGCTCACCACGTTGTCGGTCGGCGTGCCGGCCGTCTCCTGCCGCTGGCGCTCGGTCTTGTAGCGCTCCAGGCGCGCCTCCTCGTCACCCGTGCGGCGGCCGAGCACACTCCTCAGCTTCAAGATCACGACAAGCGCGACGATAAGCGAAATGAGGGTGAAGAGGTCGATCTTCTCCATTGGCGATGGCCTTCCTGGCGATCCAAGGCGTGATTGGATACATAAGCTATATATGATCGCGCCGTAAGGGCGGCCCAAGTCCAAAGCAAACGATGGGCCTCAGAAATCCGATCCGCCAGCATCGGCTTAAGATGGTCGCATCTGCCAAGGTACGGCACAAACGCCCTCAAGCCAACCGGATTGCACCCGTCGTTGGGGCCCTGGCGGCTGATATCAGCAACAATTGAAAGGCCCGCTATGCTGTCCTCTCCGCGCATGGCCCTGCTGCTGCTCTTCGTTGCTTTTCCGCTGCTGGAGCTCGCCCTTCTCATCAAATCCGGCGAGGTCATCGGTTTCTGGCCGACGGTCGCCATCCTGCTCGCGGCAGCGGTCTTGGGTTTCCTGGTCATCCGCCGGCAGGGCCTCTCCATGGTGAACCGGATGTTTGCCACCATGAGTGAGGGACGTTTTCCGCTGGAGACGTTGATAGACAGTTATGTTCTCATCACGGCCGGCTTTTTGCTCATCGCGCCGGGTCTGATCTCCGATGCCATCGGCCTTGTGCTGCTGGTGCCGCCGTTGCGCAGATGGGGCATCCGCCGGGCCCTGTCGGGTCACGGCGGCGGCCCGCCCGGCTCCGGGGGCGTTCGCCGCTCGCGCCCGGGACGCACGATCGTCATCGAGGGCACTTACGAGCGGCTCGACGACGACCGGGACGGCGACGGGCCGAAAAAGGACTCCTGACCCTCAACCCTGCTCGAGTTGAGCATTGCCGCCGCCGTCGGCGGTGTGATAGCCACCCGCCAGCCCCCCAACCCATGGGATCCTGATCCATGTCAAACGCCGGCAACGGAACGAACGGCAAGCCCGCCGCGGACGAGAAGAAGACCGCGCCACCCATCCAGGTGAAAGTCGTCGGCCAGTACATCAAGGACTTGTCGTTCGAGAACCCCAACATCGGCAAGCTGCTCAAGGAGCCCGGCGACACGCCGAACCTGCAGCTCGCCATCAACGTCAATGCGCAAGGTGTCGGCTCCGACCTGTACGAGGCCGCCATCGACTTCCATGCGCAGGCGACCAACCAGCACGGCACCGTCTACGAGCTGGAGATCGTCTACGCCGGACTGTTCAAGATCCAGAACATCCCGCCGCAGGCGCTCGAGCCGTTTCTGCTCGTCAACTGCCCGGCGATCCTGTTCCCGTTCCTGCGCCGCATGGTGGCCGACATCTCGCGCGAGGGCGGATTTCCTCCGCTGCTGCTCGACCCCTTCGACTTCGCTGCGCTCTACGTGCGCCGCAAGGAGGAGCAGGCCGGCAACAAGCCCGCGACCGAGGAAACCAAGAAGAACTGAAGGCTTGCGCCCCCTCACCCGGGGCGATCAATCCCGCTCTGAGGCCGTGTGAGACTCGCCGCGCACCAGATAGCGGTGCCACAGCGCCTTGTCGCCGAGCGTCTGCACGAACACCAGATGCGCCGCCTCCGCCTCCGACGTCAGCCGCGATGCGAGCGGCTGCGGCCGCTGGACGGCCTTGCGCTGCCGGTGCGCGCCGCGCTCGCTGCCGAAGGCGCCGGCCGATTCCATGCTTAAGCCGAGCGCTGCCTGCCGCTCGCCCAACAGCTCCACGTACACTTCCGCGAGCAGCAGCGAATCCATCAGTGCACCGTGCTTGGTGCGCATGGAGTTGTCGATACCGTAGCGCTTGCACAGCGCATCGAGGCTGTTGGGACCGGCCGGATGCCGGCGCCGCGCCAGCTGCAGCGTGCAGGTGACGCGGTCCATGGTGATCTCGGGATGCGACAGCCGCCCGAGCTCGGCATTGAGGAAGCCGACGTCGAAGGCAGCGTTGTGGATTACGAGCCCGTCCGCGGCGATGAACTCCATGAAGTCCACGGCCACGTCGCCAAACAGCGGCTTGTCCTGCAGGAACGTCGAGGACAGTCCGTGCACGGCTTCGGCCTCGGCCGGCACCTCGCGCTCGGGATTGATATAGCGGTGGAACTCGTGCCCCGTGGGGATGCGGTTCAGAAGCTCGATGCAGCCGATCTCGATCAGGCGGTCGCCGCCTTTGGGGTCGAGCCCGGTCGTTTCCGTGTCGAGGACGATCTCGCGCATTGCGCCCATTATCTGCCGTGACTCGCAGCCGCGCTCAAGCCCAGTGGCGCTTGTAAGCGCTGCCACTGTGCTCTTTCAGCCGCGCCAGGATCGCATCGAGCTGCGCGCGGGTGGCGCTGACCTCTCCGCCCGTGTCCACCACGAAATCGGCGCGCGCACGCTTCTCCGAGTCCGGCATCTGCCGGGCGAGCAGGCTCGCGATTTTCTCGGGCGAGAGGTTTGCCCTTTTTGCAAGGCGCCGGCGTTGCTCCTCGAGCGGGGCGCTGAGCACGATCGTTGCATCGACCATGGCGTCGGCCCCCGTCTCCAGCAGCAGCGGGATCTCCAGGACGACGAGCGGCGAGCCGTGGCGGGCTTCCGCGTGCACAAATGCGCGCTCGGCCGAGCGCACCAGCGGATGCACGATCGCTTCCAGCTCGGCGAACCGGTGCGGCTCGGCGACGAGCGCGGCACTGAGCTTGGCACGGTCGACTTTGCCGTCCCTGGTCGTGCCCGGGAACGCCGCCTCGATGGCGGGTGCGGCGACGCTCTCGTAGAGACCGTGCACGGCGGCGTCGGCGTCGAACACCGGGATCCCGCGCCCGCGCAGATAGTTGGCCGCCGTCGACTTGCCCATGCCGAGCGATCCCGTCAGGCCGATGATCAGCATTTGGCGAATTTCTCGATCATTATACTAGCCCCCCGGTGATATCGGCGGCGAGGATGGCGCGCAGCTCCTCCGTCACCTCCGGGCGCACGCCGAACCACCTCTCGAATCCGGGCACCGCCTGATGCAACAGCATGCCGAGACCGTCGACGGTGCTCAGCCCGCGCGCGCGCGCACTCCTCAGCAGCTCGGTCTCGAGCGGCACGTACACGATGTCGGCCACGACGCACGCATCGTTGAAATCGGCAAAGTCGATGCCGAGCGACCCTTTGCCGTTCATGCCGATGCTCGTTGCGTTGACCAGAACCGCCGCCTCGCGCGAGCGCGCCTCGCGCTCGTCCCAATCGAATACCGTGACGCGCCGACCGAACTGCTCGGCCAGCGCCTCTGCGCGAGCGCGCGTCCGGTTGAAGACGCGCACCTCGTCCACGCCTGCCCCGAGGAGCCCGAACACGATGGCGCGCGCAGCGCCGCCGGCACCCAGTATGGAGACCGGCGCATTGCGCTCATTCCAGCCGGGTGCCGATTGCGCGAGATGCGTCATGAACCCGTAGGTGTCGGTGTTGGCGGCATGCAGCCTGCCGTTCTCGAGCCACAGCGTGTTCGCCGCCGAGACCGCACGCGCGGACTCATCCTTCACGTCCGCAGCGGCGTATGCCGCCTCCTTGTGGGGCACGGTGACGTTGCAGCCGACGAGCCCGCGGATCTGCAGCGACTTGAGGAACCCGGCGACGCCGTCGGGCGGCACCGCCTCCTTGGTATAGGCGCCGTCGACGCCATAGCGCCTGATCCAGTAGCCGTGGATCAGCGGCGAGCGGGAGTGCTCCACCGGCCAGCCTATGACGCACGCACGCCTCATTCCGCGATGATCCCGCGCGTGCGCAGCTCCGCCAGCACCGGCAGCAGCGGCAGGCCCAGGATGGTGAAATAATCGCCCTCGATATGGTCGAACAGCTGCACGCCGAGGCCCTCGAGCTGATAGGCGCCCACCGACTCGAAGAGGTGGTCGCCGGCGCGCAAAAGATAAGCATCGAGGAACTTTTCCGAGAAGGCGCGCATCGTCAGCCGCGCCGTCGCGGCATGCTCCCACGTGACCTTGCCGTTCTCAGCCAGCACCACCGCCGAATGCAGCTCGTGCGTTCGCCCCTTGAGCTTTGCCAACGTGGCGCGCGCAGCCGCCTCGTCCTTCGCCTTGGTCAGAAGCTCATCGCCCAACGCCAGAACCTGATCTGCACCGATCACGAAAGCGCCGGCGTGCCTGGCGCTCACGTCCTCGGCCTTGGCCCGCGCCAGGGTGCGCGCCACATCGGACGGCTCCGGCGTGCCGGCCCCGGCGATTCGTTTCTTGATCGCCGCCTCGTCGACGTTGGACGGCTCCACCGTGAAGGCAAGGCCGGCCGCCGCCAGCAGCTCGCGCCGCGCCCGGCTCGCGGACGCCAGCACGATCTCCCTCTGGTTAGCCATTGCGGTCATGGTCGCCCTCACCCTCGCGCATCTGCCGGTCGTGCAACAGCTTGATGATGGTTGCGGCCGATTCTTCCACCGAGCGCCGCGTCACGTCGATCACCGGCCACCGGTGCTTGGCACAGATGCGCCGCGAGTAGGCGATCTCCGCCGTGATGCGGTCGCGGTCCACGTAGTCGTCGAGGTTGCGGTCGCCCATCAGCATGGCGCGGTGGCGGCGAATCTCGGCAATGCGCTCCGGGCTCGCAATCAGGCAGACGATGAACGCCGTGTGCGGCTTGGTCAGTGCCTCCGGCAGTGCGATCGACGGCACCAGCGGCACGTTCGCGGTCTTGAACCCGCGCTGCGCCAGGTAGATGCTGGTTGGCGTCTTCGACGTGCGCGAGATGCCCAGAATGATGATGTCGGCGTCGTTGAGGTCCTCGGGCAGATGCCCGTCGTCGTGCGCCATGGTGAAGTTCAGCGCGTCGATGCGCTGGAAGTACTCGGCGTCGAGCACGTGCTGGCCGGCGACGGTGGGCGTGCGCGGCGCGCCCAGATAGCTCTCGAACACCTGCATGATCGGTTGCAGCACGGCCAGGCACGGCACCTTGAGCTCGCCGCACTGCTGCTCGAGCTCCTCTGACAGCTCCTTGTTGGTGATGGTGTAGAGCACGATGCCGGGTGTCTGCTCGATCTCCTGCAGCACCCGCTTCAGCTGGCGCGTGGTGCGCACCAGCGGATGCACGTGCTCGATAGGTCGCACGAGCGAGTATTGCACGGACGCAGCCTTGGCGATGGTGGTGAGCGTCTCCCCGGTTGAATCGGAGACGAGATGCAGATGAAAGAAGCTCGGCAGGCCGCTCGCCATTCTTGATCGATCCATGCGGGACGACTTGTTGATAAGAAGTCCGGTTATCCAGAGGGCCGATGCAACGCGGTGCCGTCCTCCTGCCGCCGCGTCCACTTCTCCACGCTTTCGCCCACAATCTCCGCGGAGCGGACAAGCGCGCCCGTTATACGGCTCTCCTTGCGGTTATCTTGCCTTGTCGGATGCTAATCCATCTCTCGTCTACAGCCGAAGCCCTCCGGTTGCAGCACCACGTGCCTCGCCATCCCCTTGAAGGTCCCGGGCTTTCTTGCGCCTTGTGGCCCGCCCGGCTCACAGCCACCAGATCACCACCCCATTGCGCGACCCTGTGCGCAACCGTCGGAATAGGCTAGGACAAGGCCGATATCCTCAGAACCCACCGCCCTAAGAATAAAAACAGCAAGAGTCTAAGATCTCTATCTTCAGTTAATAGGCACATGCACGAAATCGCCAGTCCCTCACCGCAAGCGCGAGCAAGACGCCGGCTCACCGAGGTGCTCGACGGCGCGAGCACGAGCCCGCCACCGGTCTGGCTCATGCGCCAGGCTGGCCGCTACCTGCCCGAGTATCGCGCCGTCAGGGAGCGCGCCGGCGGTTTTCTCGAGCTGTGCTACAGCCCGGAATTCGCCGCGGAGGTGACGCTGCAGCCCGTGCGCCGCTTCGGTCTCGATGCCGCGATCCTGTTCTCCGACATCCTCGTCGTGCCCGATGCGCTCGGCCAGGGCGTGCGCTTCCTCGAGGGCGAGGGCCCGCAGCTCGATCCCGTCGCTTGCGCGGACGATCTTAAGCGCCTCAAGCGCGAGGACGCGTCCAAGAAGTTTGCGCGCGTGTTCGAGACGGTGGCGCGCGTGCGCCAGGATCTGCCGCCCGAGGTGGCGCTGATCGGCTTCTGCGGCGCGCCGTGGACGGTCGCGACCTACATGGTCGCCGGCAAGGGCACGCCCGATCAGGCCGACGCGCGGCTGTGGGCCTACCGCGAGCGTGCGGGCTTTGCGCGCCTCATCGACATCCTCGTCGAGACGTCGACCGACTACCTCGACGGCCAGGTGCGCGCCGGCGCCGACGCGCTGCAGATCTTCGACAGCTGGGCCGGCAGCCTGCCCGACGACGCGTTCGAAACCTGGGTGCTGGCGCCGACGCGGCGAATCGTGGAACAACTCAAAGCACGGCACCCCGGCACCCCCATCATCGGCTTTCCGCGGGGAATGGGCGCGAACGCGGAGCGCTACGTGGAGGCGACGGGTGTGGACGGGATCGGGTGCGACACGGCTGTGCCGCTCAATGTAATGCGCGCACTTGGGAAACGCGGCGTTGCCGTGCAGGGCAACCTCGATCCGCTGCTGCTGGTTGCCGGCGGCGCACCGATGCAGGCGCGTGTGCGTCAGACCTTGAGCGCGTTGGCCGGCGTGCCGTTCATCTTCAATCTCGGCCACGGCATCGTTCCGCAGACGCCGCCCGAGCACGTCGCCAGGCTGGTGGCACTCGTGCGCGGCGAGGACGGCTAGCCGCGATGCTCTGGCTCAAAGCAGTGCACGTGATCGCCGTCGTCGCCTGGTTCGCCGGGCTCTTCTATTTGCCGCGCCTTTACGTCTACCACGCCGAGGCGCAGCCGGGCTCCGAGCTCTCCGCCACCTTCAAGGTCATGGAGGTCAGGCTCCTGCGCATCATCATGAACCCGGCCATGATCGCGGTGTGGGTCACCGGCCCATGGCTCGCCTGGTGGCAGGGCGCCTACATGGACGGCTGGCTGCAGGCCAAATTCGTGCTCGTGGCGCTTCTGACCTGGTATCACCACCTGCTGGGGCGCTGGCGCAAGGATTTCGCCGCCGATGCCAACCGCCATCCGGCCAGGTTCTACCGGATCGCCAACGAGGTGCCGACCCTTTTGCTCGTCGGCATCGTCATTCTGGTGGTAGTGAAGCCGTTCTGAGCCAAATAGTTGCCGCAGCGTCTTTTCCGCGACGCGTTCGTCTGCTATATAGGTGTCAATTCCGCATTGACTCGGGGCCGCTCAGGCCCATGGGTTGGTCGCCCTAGCCCCACATCGCCAGCAGGATCGAAGGGCAAGGCCGGCCGCGCCGTGGCGCATGGCCACGTTTTCCCTCTTCTCCCACCACCTGGCCCGGCACCCCCCTAATCCCGCCCCAAACGCCGAGGCCCTCGGAGCGTTCCATGAAGGAAATGAAGCTCGAAGACCTGAAGCTCAAGTCTCCCACGGAGCTGTTGAGCTTCGCCGAGGAAACCGGCGTCGAGAACGCCAGCACCATGCGCAAGCAGGAGCTGATGTTCGCGACGCTCAAGCAGCTTGCCGCCAAAGAGATCGACATCACCGGCACCGGCGTCATGGAGGTGCTGCAGGACGGCTTCGGCTTCCTGCGCTCGCCCGACGCCAACTACCTGCCGGGTCCCGACGACATCTACGTCTCGCCCTCCCAGATCCGCCGCTTTGCCCTGCGCTCCGGCGACACCGTCGAGGGCCAGATCCGCTCGCCCAAGGAAGGCGAGCGCTACTTCGCGCTTCTGAAGGTCAACAAGATCAACTTCGAGGAGCCCGAGGCGACCAAGCACAAGATCCACTTCGACAACCTGACGCCGCTCTATCCCACCGAGTGGCTCAAGCTCGAGATCGAGGATCCCACGCTCAAGGACTTCTCCGCCCGCGTCATCGACATCGTGTCGCCGATGGGCAAGGGCCAGCGCGCGCTCATCGTGTCGCCGCCGCGCACCGGCAAGACCGTGCTGTTGCAGAACATCGCCCACTCGATCACCGCCAACCACCCTGAGTGCTACCTGATCGTGCTGTTGATCGACGAGCGGCCCGAGGAGGTCACCGACATGCAGCGCTCGGTCAAGGGCGAGGTCATCTCCTCGACCTTCGACGAGCCACCCTCGCGCCACGTGCAGGTCTCCGAGATGGTCATCGAGAAGGCCAAGCGCCTGGTCGAGCACAAGCGCGACGTGGTGATCCTGCTCGATTCGATCACGCGCCTGGGCCGCGCCTACAACACCGTGGTCCCCTCATCGGGCAAGGTGCTGACCGGCGGCGTCGACTCCAACGCCTTGCAGCGCCCCAAGCGCTTCTTCGGTGCCGCCCGCAACATCGAGGAAGGCGGCTCGCTCACCATCATCGCCACGGCGCTGATCGACACCGGGTCGCGCATGGACGAGGTGATCTTCGAGGAGTTCAAGGGCACCGGCAACGCCGAGATCATTCTCGACCGCAAGGTCTCCGATAAGCGCATCTTCCCCGCGATCGACGTGTCGCGGTCGGGCACGCGCAAGGAGGAGCTGCTCGTGCCCAAGGACCAGCTCAAGAAGGTCTACGTCCTGCGCCGCATCCTGAACCCCATGGGCACCATGGACGCCATCGAGTTCCTGATCGACAAGCTCAAGTCGACCAAGTCCAACGGCGAGTTCTTCAACTCGATGAACACGTAGTGCGACTTCCGGTGTCATCCTCGAGGAACCGTTTGTGTCTCAGGACAGATCCTAATTTCGCTGCGACTACTAGCTATTCCGACGCGTGCGAAGGAAGGGCTTGACGTGGATCGGATCGGAAAGCAGTGGCAGGCCACCTACTCGCGAAGCCGAGCGCCCGATGAGAACCGATGCACGTGAGCGAGCCGTACGACTTCTGAGAACCATAGAACGTGTGCGCGAGCCCCGGCTAGTCTCAGCCGGGGCTCATTGTCTCGGTCACATGCAGGGGCTGCTCCACCGCGGCGCTTTTCTGCTGCGACTTTCCTGAGTCCAACCACCCAGGAGCTTGTTGAAATTTGCGTGGATCGCGCTCTTCAGCGCGATCACGGTAGCGTTTTGAGCACCTGCTCGCCTCCCCAAAAACGTCATCCCGGCGTAGGCCGGGACCCACGCCAGCTTCAGAGATCGCTTCCTATCTTGGTGGCAGACCGCTTTCCGTTGCTAGAATAACCGCGGGGGCAAGAGCATGAAGTCACCCTGCGTCTATATTCTCGCCAGCAAGCCGAACGGCGTCCTCTACATCGGTGTGACGTCCGATCTCGAAGGTCGGATGGCCGAGCACGATCAGGGCCTGATCGAAGGCTTCACGCTTCGCTATGGGGTGAAATGCCTCGTCTACTACGAGTTTCACGAAACGATGCACGAGGCCATTCGGCGGGAGAAGCGGCTGAAGGAATGGAACCGCGCGTGGAAGGTGCGGCTCATCGAGAGCATGAACCCGGAATGGCGCAATCTCTTTGATCCGCTGACGGGAGAGATTGCGGCCGCACCAGCTGATACCGCGCGCGAGAAGCGCTAGCAGAGCGCCCGCGGAGACTTGCGTGGTTCCCGGCCTGCGCCGGGATGACGGTTGCGGGGGAGGATACGCGGTGCCCACCAAGGCGCGTGCGCCGGGCAGGCTACTCCGCCGCGTCCACGATGCGGCGCGCGTCCTGCGCCGAACCCATCGGCTAAGGCGCGTTGCGATCCTGTGCGGAATGCCAGATGCGGACGATTTGAAGCTCATCGCGCGTGAAGCGGTACCACAGGACAATGCGTGTGCCGGGGATCCACACCTCCCACAGATTGCGGTGGCCGACGAAGGTCCCTACGCGCGGATAGGCCGCGAGCGTTCTCTCGATGAACGTCACCAGTCTCTGCTCGAGCCGGCGAGCGGCGATGGCAGCGTCATGATCGACGAGATAAGTGAGCTGGCGTTCAAGATCGCGCCGGGCAGCCGGCGCGATGGTGATCCTCATACGCCCGCAGATTTAAGCTTGGCGTCGAGACCGTCCTTGACAGTCTCCCAGCTCTCACCTTCGCCCCGGTCGAGCGCATCGAGAGCGGCGTCAATCGCGCTCCTGTCGGCGTCGCTGAGCGCCGAATAGGCGGTGGGCTGTGCCCACGCCGTGGCGAGGGCGGCGAGATCGTCGAGGCGATCGTCGGGCAGCCGCTCGAGCGTGGCGTTAATCTGCTCGATGGTTTCGTTCCTGGGCATGGCGAGCATCCTAGCATGAAACGTTCGCGCGGCGGAGCCGTGGCGGCCCTACTCCGCCGCGTCCACGATGCGGCGCGCTTCCTGCGCGGGCGTCATCGGTGCCGGCTCGGCGGCGGCTTCGGGCTTGCGGTAGCGCTCGGGCTCGCCTTGCCCCGGCTTGTAGAAAATCGGGAACAGGAACTGCTCCACGTAGCCCTTGGGGAAGTTCGGCACCTCGTCGATGCCGAGATCCTTCGCCGTGATCTCCCGCGACGGCGTCTCCTGGAAGGTGCCGAGCAGGCGATCCCAGATGGTCAGGAACAGGCCGAAGTTGCAGTCGCCCTCCGTGCCCCAGTTGACGTGATGCAGGTGATGGATGCGTCCGATCGACAGGTGCTTCTGTAAGGGCCCCAGCCGCGCATCCACGTTGGAGTGCTGCACGATCAGGGTCGTCGAGATGAGGAACGCCAGGATGAACGCCACCGGCACCGGCATGCCGATGATGACCAGCGGCATGTTGGCGATGACCATGTCGATGACCTGGTGCAGCGGATGGCGCAGCACGCCGTTCAAGCCGTAGAGCCGCCCGACCCCGTGATGCACCGCGTGCAGCCGCCACAGCGGCGCGTAGCGGTGGGAGAGGTAGTGCATCGCCATGAAGGCGAAGTCGGAGATGACGAACGCCATCAGCGCCTGGCCCCACAGCGGCCACTCGACCGGCCACAGGCCCTGGTACGGGAACAGCCAGCAGATCACCGGGATCAGCAGCACGCCGACGACCGACTGATACTCGTAGACGATGACGTGCAGGAAGTTCGTCTTCGTGTCGCCGTGGG
>Ga0307426_1000744_pt1 | contig 22175 bp, 21 predicted proteins | sample SalMarWE160340MG_FD_202165 | JGI IMG/M metagenome (GOLD analysis project Ga0307426, IMG submission 202165) | Salt marsh sediment microbial communities from the Plum Island Ecosystem LTER, Massachusetts, United States - WE1603-40 | ecosystem: Environmental > Aquatic > Marine > Intertidal zone >...
AAAGAGCAAATAGCAGAGTTAACCCGTTGGACTGAGCACGAGCTGAAAATGGGCATAGACGTGGAGAAAGTTTACAGGTACGCGGTTTTCAGCAGCCGCAAAAAGAACTACCTCGGCGTTCTGGAAGACGGTGCAGTCGACGTCAAGGGATTGACAGGCAAGAAAAAGCACATCCCCATATTCATTAAGAACGCGTTCAACAAGATGAAAGAGAGGCTTGCACAGGTTAAAACCCCAGCAGATTTCGAAAAAGCGAAAAAGGACATCGCCGACATCGTCCGCGAGCGCTACACACGACTGAAACGGAGAGAGTGGGAAAGCCTCAACGAGCTTGCGTTCCACGTGGTCTTGGGCGAAGACCTGCACCGTTACACTAAAACCACGCCGCAACATGTCAAGGCCGCCAAGATTCTGGAAAAAAACGGAGTTGAAATAAGAGCCGGCGACCTAATCAGCTTCATCAAAACCCTTAGAGAACCCCATGTGAAGCCTGTTGAGTTGGTCACGAAAAACGAGGTTGACGTTGACAAGTACATCGCCTATCTGCAGTCAACTTTTGAACAAGTCTTGGACGCGTTGGGCTTAAGCTTCGACGAAATCATCGGGTTAACCAAGCTTGAGAGGTTTTTAGCCTAATCACCCTTCTAAGATTATTAAGAATCAGGCAAAAAGCGGCCAGGGTAAATCAATGAGCACAGCGATTAAAGCGAAAACAGCTGTAATCAACGCTATTATAGCCACGGCTTGGCGTTCAGTCAAGGGTCGATGGTAAGTTACGAGCGTAACCAAGCTTCGCCGGTGGTCGGACACCAGTTTCTTTCCGTCAAACGTGACTTTTGCTCTTTTTCGTGTGAAGAAAATCGTCAATAGTATTAGTGAGGAATTGAAAATGTAGGGAAGAATTGAAATTAGCAGGCTCAATTTTAAGTCAGTGATTACTGCGAACGAGGCTATTGTCATTCCTATTGCAAACGAGCCTGCGTTGCCCACGAATATTTTGCCTTGAACGTTTAATGCGGCGAGGGCAAGCCAGAGGAGTAAGGGTCCAAGCATCAAGATCAGGTATGATTGTGACAAAGTCATTAGCGCGATTATGATTATGGCTGGGCAGACTGTTTCCAACCCGTTCAGCCCGCCTAGCATGTTTATGGTGTTGGTGACTATCATGACGATTAAGGGGACTATCAGGAAGTAGTACCAGTTGCCAAATTGGATTGTGCCTATGAGCGGCAGGGATACGGCTGTTCGTAACGCATCCGCTCTTGCCAGGTATATTAGAGGGAGGGCTGCGATTAAGGGCATAAACGCCTTGTATCGCCATTTCAGGTCCATCCAGTCATCCAGCAAACCCATGAAGCCTCCGAATAAGATACACACCGCCAACGTTAATGGGGCGGAAACACCGTTCGTGGCTGGTGAAATGCCGGAGAAGTAGATTAAGAAAAGATAGATGGTGGTGAAGAGGACGTAGATTACGCCTAACCCGTTTGGAACTAACGGCTTCCCTATCTTGTGCTGGTCGGGAACTTTTGGAAACAAGTTTTCGCTTCCTTAAGGTTGACCTGTGGCATTGTAGTAGCTTTCCCAGTCAATCTTGTATAGGGCCACTATCGGTATGAGACCGCCATAGTTCTGAGATGCAACAACTGGATTCAAGTCCTCGCCAGCGAAATAGGCTTCCTTAAAGTAAGTGGGTTCCACGCCTGGCTCGTCTGCTTGAATTTGGCTTTGAGTTCCAGATACGTCTACCCAACGTTGCTTTGCCCAACTCAACAGTTTATACACTGTCGAATTTTTGCCCATGTCATTCCAGTTCCACGTGCCAGTCTGGTTGTTTATTGCGCCGAAATCATTTTCGTCAGTCCATGCTGCGTCTGCACTGATGTAACCGGTTTGGATGAATCTTTCGCGTGCTTCGCCTGAAATCCTTGCCATCCATGACCATTTTCCTTCATCACCGAAACCCGCTGGTTGAGCGACGTAATATGTCTGATCGGACGATGCCGCCAAGCCAAGAGTGGTGAAGACGAGTATGTATTCAGCGTCGTACTGTTCTAACATATGCATTGCCTGCTCTTCAGGTGCCATGAAAATGAAACCTACGTTCTCTATCTGCGTGGTATTCACCGTAGCGTTATCAGCCAAGGATGTGACGTTGCCAAGTACGCTTAGCCAATACCCGTAATCCCACCAAGCGCATACGACGGTTGTTGACTGAAGATTATTCCCAGTGTAGCTCAACATGCCCAGCCATTCCGGCACGGGTGCAGGAAGGCTTCTCCCTACTGGAAGACTGGCAGCGCTAATGGTAATAGGCGCGTACGCTGAACCATACACCCGTGGCATGCCGCCGGTTTGAGGTGAAAAAGCAAGGCCTGTGACTATAAGCATGAATATCAGAAAGACTGCAATGCCGCTGTATTCTTTGCTCACGCGTGCTATCCTACGTTTTGATTTTATGGCGATTTGTGATGCTTCTCTTAACAGCGTATAAAATGGCTTCAGTACGCCAAGAATCCCCAAGCCTACCAGAAGGCTAAACGCTGGCGCGAAGATAACAAGCAAACGCACCATAGAGGACGCGAAGTAAAGTGAGGTTGCGCCAAAAAGCAACAGGAAAATGTTTCTGTTTGTGGGGTTCCTTAGTATGAAGTATAAACCTGCTAGGAAAAATAGTATTCCTAACCCGAGTTCAAAGTAAATGTTTCCCCAAGCGGAAATGCGATGCTCAGCTACTGACTCTATTAAAGGAGCCGCAGAGCGAACAAACGGGTCTAAAACGCTGGCGAACTTCCCTGCAATATTCTCCATGACTCCAAGTTGCCACAGAGCAACAAAACCTCCAACTAATCCCGCTATCGATGCGCCAGTAAGCCAGACCTTGGTTCTCATGGATATGTTGTGCCGCAACACTTCTGAAAGGCAAAGCAAAACAAACACGCCTGCAACTGGCAGCACTGCGCCTGAAGTTAAATAGTTTAGTGAGATGTAGGGAATTTTCGTGGCGATGAAAAACGCCAAACCGAAAGTTAAGCTGTAGGAAATCAACAGGCGTTGGCTATATCTTTTTAACAAGATTAACACGAAAACAAAAAGGACAGCTAAATCCAGCAGATAGTAGGCTGCGCCCCAAGCCCCAATAAAATATGCCAATGCTAAACCAGCGCCTACAGAGTAAAATAATGATGATCGCGTGGACTTAGTTTCGTCGATTGCTCTCAAAAACAGAAGAATGAATGACAAAAGTCCAAAGATTCCTAAGACTTCAGTGTCAAAGAAACCGAGCGCTGTTCTTTGGAGGAAAGATGGTGCCAAGGCTAGAAAAAGTGCTGCGAATAAACCAACCGTTTTTCCGCCCATGTCTTTGCCGATAAAATAGATTATCAAGCAAGATAAGGTGCCGAAGATTACAGGAAAGAGCGAGCAAAACGCCATCAAATCAACGTTAACGCCCAGCCAAGAGACTATGCTGTAGAGTACGGCTGCGGTCATCGGCAAGGAAGGCAACGACCTAGACATATGCAGTCCAGCCGGATACCATTGCTGGTAGTTTATCCAGCCTTGACCATTGTTCTCCAAATAAGGCGAGAGCAAACCATTTTGTACCATGTGATTCGTTAGACTGAATTGGTAGTAGGGGTCGAATTCGTTAAGTCGCACCTCACCTGTGGGTATTTCCCAACGTATTGGTAGGACGCGGATTGTGAATGCAATAAAGAGTATTAGAAGTAAAGCTGAATAACAGATTATTGAGGCATGACTCGTTTGGATGCGAAGTCTTCCAAAAGCTTTAAGACCGTTGACGAGTCGTTCCTTCACCAGTGTCTCCTTCCCCCTTTGAGCCATCTTTTCATATTAATGAAGTCTTTTATTTGTTTTTGTGGTTAATAATTGTTTATATCACAATAGCCGTTTATTTATTGCTTTCCAAAATTGGGTCAATGCTCAAAGAGTTTTCGGGATTTCACGCTGTGCACAATAACCCACGGGCTTAAGCTTGGAATTCTTCTTAACGCAAAAAGTTTTTCAAGCAAAGCCAAAAAAGGTATTAATCGACTTTCCGATGTTCTGCCAAAAGGTAACCAGCTGTATCCCATTTTCCTAACCACTGAGAACCCTGTTCTGGACAGGGACTGCATAACTCTGCTGTAAGAGTGCATGTAAGATTTGCCACGTAGTTTCCTGAGCTGTGATTTCAAACTGCGTTTATTGCCAAAAGAGAAAATAAGCATATAGCCTCTGATTTCAAAGTTCGATGACATTCCGTTAAAGCTTCATCTAAATCAGAGATGTAATCCAAAACCTCAATCATAAATATCGCGTCAAATGTGCTGTCTTTCACTGGAATCTTCCTTGCGTCCGCCTGAATGACACCGACATTTTTGGTTTTAAGTCTCAACCTTTTCAAACCGTAAGAATCGACGTCTAAGCCTATCACAGTCGCGTTTTTCTCTGCAGGTATAGAAGAAAACCTACCAGCTTCCGCGCCCACATCCATAACGGTGCAAGTTTGTGACGGCGAGCTTGATTTAAAAATGAAGTCTGTTTCCATCCGCGTCAGATATTTGCCCATGCGAGTTTTAGCGGCTTTTTCCCAATGTGTCTCCTCAGAGAAACTTTTCTCTGTCCCATCTTTGGAAGGGTCTGCCACACTTTTTCACTACAGACTTATTTTAGCGGCTTAACTTCGACGTCGATAGGTAGCAAGGACAGTTTCTTGCCGCATTTAGGGCATTTTCCATCGTACTGCTGGAGAATTTCATCGGGAGGCTTAAGGTCCGCACCTTCATACAGTATGTGATTGCATCCCTGACATATGACACGTTGGGGCACTACTTTTCACTTCCCGAAATAACAAAGGTAACATCTGCGACATATTTATTGGTTACCTAACCTCAAATTGAAGCTATGAATTTGACATTTAGTAGAGCAGGTTTCTTTTGGAATCATATGTTGATGATGAACGGCTTTTACGTTTCTTAAGAACAGCTACCCCCACAGTTGTGATTATAATTGTAGTTAGAATTACTATGAACGCGATTTCTGGGAAAACTTGAGAGTCAGGCACACCAGATGTGAGGGGTAATGAAGCTAACACCGCGGCAGCCAAACCTCTGGGAAACATAACGGTCATTAAAGTTTCATAGTCCCTCAACTCCGACTTAACTGCAGCCATTTTAACCACGACAAAACGGATTCCGAGAAAAGTGAAGGATATGAATAAGCCGAAAAACACCGACATGAAAGATGAAAAGCTAAACAGAAGACCTGTAAAAACAAAGAAGAAAGAACGAATTAAAAAGCTAATTTGGGAATGAAAATCTCGTACGCTGTTATCAATGGAGATGGTGCTTCTGAATTTCAACTGTTTACCAATATGCCGCGAGTTTCCAATAATTAAGCCAAAAAACAACGCTGAAAGCGCCCCATTTCCATTCAGGTTCGTGGCCACCACGAAAGTTAGAAACAACATAGCAAGAGTCAGCATGTAGGCGTTGGGTTTCCCTTTGATTCTTTCCAGAATAACAAGCCAAGCAACGCCAAAACCTAAACCTACGAGAATGCCCACTCCAAATGCTATGCCAACCGAGCCTAGGGCAGATCCTAGGCTTACTTCGCCTGAGAGTATTATGTTAATCGCTGTGAACGCGCCCACTGTACACAAAACATCCGTCAAAATGGATTCAAGACTGAGAACGGTCTCAATTTTTTCAGTGACTTTCAGTTTTCTAATCAAAGCTATCACTATTATAGAGCTACCGCCGCCTACTATGCTCCCTAAGAGCAGGCCGTTCAGAAGGCGCCAGCCCAGCAAATACTTGGTGAGAGCGGCTGTTACTAACACGTTTAATATCCACCCAGTAATTCCCAATATCAAAGCTCTTGGGCTGTTCTTGACAGCTTCACGTATGTCCATGTTTAACCCGCCGTCAAAGAGAATGATGATAAGCGCTAAAGCAGCAAAATACGGCGTAATCGCAAGCAGTTCTTCATGAGCGAACAAGTGAAAAATGGGACCCAAAATCACTCCGAATAAGAGCAGAAGGATAGAGTCTGGGATGCTTGTGCGATTGAAAAACTCTTCTCCCAAGAAACCTAGAATGATAATTACTGCCGCAACGAGGAAAGCTATCACAGCTGGGTCCAAAGTGAAACCATCCTGAATTTTAAACTCTTAATACTGTCATAATTAGAAGTTAAAATTTACTGTAAAACGCGCATATCAGCGGAACGGTGCTGCTCGAATTAACCTATCTTGATGGGGCACGCTAACAAAGAACCACATCGGGTACCTTACAAATTAAGGGCAAGGCTATATTCGCATTTTTCTTTCGCACTTGGTTTTCCTTCCAGTAAACAACTACTCAAGTAGTCTGGGCGATCTGTATCCAACCAAGGCTGATAGCTATGAACAGCGCATACAAGAAAAGCAAAACTGTTCCTTCTCGCCGACCGATTCTTTCGTTTGACAGGAAATACCACAAGAGAAGATTTGTTATCAACGAGAAGAGTGCCACGTTGGAAAAGGCGCTCATGTTAATCGTTAGAGGTGACGCGACCAAAGTTATTCCCAGAATTAAGGTAATGTTCATGAAGCAGCTTCCAACTATGTTGCCTAATGCAAGCTCTAAATGTCCTTTTTTGACGGCGCCAAAACTTGTTGACAGCTCCGGCACACTTGTCCCAAAAGCAACAACTGTGGCGCCTATGACGACGGGTGGTATGCCTACGCTTGCTGCTAGGAAGGATGCGGACTCAACTATGAAATAAGCGCTGGCCACAACTCCGACAGCGCCGAGAACGGTAAGGGTTACGTATTTGCGAAGTTTGTTTTTCTCTGTTCCTGAAGCAGCTTGCTCAGCGGGAGTGCGAGCCTTTGACAGCTGGAACATGTAATAAATGAAAATTACTAAAAGCATGCCCCCGATGAATCGGCTTGCGTACCCGATGTAAATCAGAGCCAACGGAACAATCGAAGCTATGAAAAGACCAAAATAGAGGCTGCCTAGTTCCGCTTTCGCCATTTTAGGCAAAACCCGCGATTTCTCCGGGTACTTCAAAGATATCAATAGAAAACAGACGCCGAGTATCAAGCAAACGTTAACTATGTTGGAACCCAAGACGTTTCCTATGGACACGCCCACGTTTTCTGGGTTTAACACTGAAAAAGCAGCCACAAAAAGTTCCGGCAAAGACGTCGAAAACGCGACTAAAATGAAGCCTACGGCTGTTTTTCCCAATCCAGTGGTGCTTGCCACGTTTATGGAATGAGTGATGGTTACGTCACTGGCTTTGTCCAACGCCGCCAACGCTATAAGAAGAATGATTATGTTACCTAGTAGACCTAGCCCCTCAAGCACCTATTCCACCCACTGGTCGAGCTTGTTCCACAGCAACCCGTGAAAACATTTCTCTACAATGGATTATTAAACATTATTGAGTTGGAAATTTGTTCCAGAATACGGAACAGGAAAGTGGCAAGCGACAACTTTTTTGAGGATGAAATTCAATTCTCAAGTGTGGTTATAAGCTGTTGGGGAAGTACACTTTAATCATAACTGAAAAGCCTGATGCGGCAAGCAGAATAGCCTCGGCTTTAGACGCTGAGGGAAAACCCGAAAAGATGCAGAAGAACGGCGTTCCCTACTACGTGGCAAAGCGAAGCGAGGACATAGTCGTCGTTCCAGCTTTAGGGCATCTGTACACGGTTGCAAGCAAAAAAAGAGGAAAAAAAGGCTATCCAGTCTTCAATTTCCAATGGGTTCCACGATATTTGGCTGAACGCGGAGCAGCCCGAATACGCACTTGGCTTAAGGTTATTTCAAAACTTTCAGAGAACGCAGCCAAGTTCATTGATGCATGCGACTACGATGTTGAAGGAAGCATAATCGGCTACTCCATCCTGAAATATGCTTTTGGCGGCAAGGAAAACCTTGCGCAACGCATGAAGTACTCCACTTTAACAAAAGAGGAGCTGGAAAAATCTTACACAGAACCGCTATCTCACTTAGATTTCGCGCTAATTGAGGCGGGTCTAACAAGACATGAAGTGGACTGGCTGTACGGAATAAACCTTTCAAGAGCTTTGACGACGGCAGCGAAAAACTACAGCGGAAAATACGCCACCCTCAGCACTGGAAGAGTGCAAGGACCCATGCTCAAGTTTCTCGAAATACGAGAAAGAATCATAAAGTGTTTTGTGCCAACGCCGTACTGGAGCATAACGGCTAAAGTCAAGATTGCAGGCGCGGTTTTTGAAGTAACGCACGAAAAGCCAGCCATCGAAACCAAGGCAGAAGCAGACGCCATAATTGACAGCTGCAAAGGCAAAGACGGTGAAATAGAAAAAATAGACGTGAAAGAGTTCCGGCAGATGCCTCCTTTGCCTTTTGATTTGGGTTCGCTGCAAGGTGAAGCTTACCGACTGTTCAAGTACACGCTGATGCGTACTTCCAGCATCGCTCAACGCCTGTACTTGGCTGCGTTAATCTCGTATCCTAGAACCAGCAGTCAAAAATTAACCCCCGCCATCGGCTACCAAACAATATTGAAGCAGTTGGGCAGAACCCGCGAGTACGCGAAGCTAACCGGGGAACTGCTCGCCAAACCAGTGCTGAAGCCAACCGAAGGAAGAAAGAAGGATCTCGCGCACCCTGCCATTTATCCCACTGGGAACTTGCCAGAGCGCAGCCTTTACAGCACTGAAAAAAACATTTGGGACTTGGTTGTTAGAAGGTTTATGGCGGTTTTCGGCGGCCCCGCAGTCTTAAAGAGCGTAAAAGTTACCCTCAGCATTAACGGCAACAGGTTCCAACTAAATGGAAGACAAACCTTGGAGGAAGGCTGGCTTCGTTTCTACAAACCTTACGTCAGGTCAGAGGATGCGGTCTTGCCTTCAATGGAAGAAGGGCAAAAAGTCAGCGTTAAAAGGGCGGTCTTAGAGGACAGGTTCACTAAGCCGCCGTCAAGGTACAATCCCAGTAGTCTTCTTCGAAGGATGGAGAAGGAGGAGATAGGCACCAAGGCAACTCGTGCAGGAATCATACAAACACTACAGGCGAGGAAGTACATTCGCGAGGAAAGAATTGTGGTTACTGACCTCGGCTTTGAGGTCGTTGATGTTCTGAGAAAGTACTGTCCAACCGTTGTGTCACTGGAGCTAACTCGGAAGCTTGAGGAACGGATGAATGAAATTCAACAAGGAACGGAAACAAGAGAAAACGTGTTGCGAGGCGCCATTGAGATTCTGAAGCCTGTGACCGAGAAACTGAAAGAAAACGAAAGGGTAATAGGCGCACGTTTGAGCCAAGCGTTAATGAAGTCAAGACTAGAAGAAAGAAAAATCGGCGCGTGTCCAATCTGCCAAAGTGGAAAACTGGTAATTTTGCGCTCGAAGAAAACTGGCAAACGCTTCATTGGCTGCACAAATTATTTTGAAGGCAAATGCAGCACCTCTTTTCCTCTGCCGCAGAAAGGCTTGGTGAAGCCGTTGGGTAACGTGTGTAAAAGTTGCGGCTGGCCTACCGTGCGGGTTTGGATTAGGGGGCAGCGGGCTTGGAATTTATGTTTCAATCCTGCCTGTCCATTAAAAGAGGCGCGGAAGTGAAATGTTGAAGTGTAAAGCATGTGATAGAGAGGCGGTGGAAAGAGGTTTTTGTATGGTGCACTTTAAAGCTTATGAGAACATAGTGGAGAAGTACGACTTGTGGGGTAAGGCTTTGAAGATTTCTTGGAAAGAATATTTAAGCGAGATTGAGCAAAACCCTTTAACAGGAGAATGGGCTAAAGAAGTAGCGAATTACCTAGTTAACAACGAGGGAACAAGAAGTGTCGAAGAAAATTAAGAAACGAACTGCATCCACGTCATTTTCACTTAGCCGGTGGTTCAACAGAATTTCAACCACGAAGCCTTCATCTTTCGTAATTTCCACAATTGTAATTGCATACGCAATTTTTCTTTTCGGCGGAGGCTTATACACCATTATATCATCACCTCTTCCCGCGTTTTACACAGGCAAAGGTTTCATCTTCATCTATCCTGACCTGGGACGACAATTCATATCCGACAGTGTAATATCAGTGATGCTTTACGCGATAGGTTTCGCTGGCTTGTTGGCTGTTTATCAAAGCACAAAATACGCCTACAAGCCGAGACAGGCGTACATGATGCTGGTTATAGGCGTGACGCTGTTGCTTTTAGCGTACATATTCTTGGAAGACGCGATTCAGATTAAGCTTGGTAGCTGATACTACCAAGGGTTTTTTTTCAATTTCAGCTTGTACGCCAAGAAATTCGTAAACAGGTGAATGGGCGGAGTAATTACGAGAACCGTGACTGCTAGTTCCCAGTATATTATCGCTAAAGGCAGCGAAAACACGAGCGCGCCGACAACGAAGTCCACCTGGTCTATAACGGGTAACAAGCCGCCAGGGGCGATTCCTAATCGCCTTTTCAGGAACGCGGCTGCTAAATCTCCTAAGAGAGCTCCTAGGGGCGAAAGCACGCTGAACAGAAGCGGGTAATTAAAAAACATCACTTCAACTAATCCGACGGTTACGCCCACTGCTAAGCCGAAGAAGAAGCCTCTGTGTGTCTTGTTTTTTCCGAAGATTCTTTTTCCGTCAACGAAGTTTTTTCCAAAATCCATGGGTGTTCCTCCTCCGGCAATCACTGGTGCGGCGTTTGCGCAGTAGGCGGGGAATATGAATTTTAATGCTTCAACGATTAATGTGGCGATGTCCATGCAATCAACCATCACTGAAGGAAGGGTGAGTCACGTATTCCAGTTTTGTCTATTCTGACATAGCAGGTTGCTTCTTCGGGGTTTTCGCGTGTTTTTTCGAGCACAGCTCTAATCGTTTGCGGGTTTTCTGTGGGTTTCATGGCGATTATTGTGTCAGCCCAGAATTTTAAAACTCTGGTGGCTACGGGTGCCACGCTATGGTACGATTCGTCCAGAACGCTGCGCACTTGGCTTGTTATAATCACGGGAGTTTTTTGGGTTTTCGCGTTTTGCGCCAGAATAGCCAGTTGCCTGTTCAGCTCGCGGTTTAGCCCAAACGCTTTTCCAGAAGACTCAGCAACCTTGGCGCGATACAGAGAGTTGAAGGTGTCAATGACCACCAACCCGAAGTTTTTCGCGGTGTACTCTGCAATGCGTTCTATAACGGCGGTTTGCTCCTTGAAGTCCGCTGGTCGTATCAGTATGATGCGGTCTGCGATTTCCTCAAATTTTCCCGAAGCTACCTGAGACAACCTTTTAGCGGAAAACGTGTTGTCACAGTCCACGAACAAGGTCTTGTAGCCTTGCATGGCGCATTTTACGGCGCACTGCATCACAAACGTTGATTTTCCAGTTTCTGGTTCTCCATAAACCAAGGTAACGCTTTCAGGAGATATGCCACCGTTCAGGTTGCTGTCGATGCAGCCGCATCCCGTTAATATCTTCTTTATCACGCTAACGCACATCAAGCATTATAAACGGCGAAACTAATAATCTGTTTTGCGCTTAAGCATATACGCTATAGGATGCTTTTATGAAGGGTAAGGTTGCGGTTGCCACAGTTCAAGGAAAAACCTACTTTTTGATAGTGAACAAGTTGAAAGAGAGGAACATTCCGTTTATGAGCTTGGTTCCTGGCGTAACCGTGCCCACAGAGGTCAAGGCAGTCATAACCACTGAGCAGGAAAAGGGCAGAATAAGCCATGAAAGAATACTGGTTTACGACGGCGAAACGGAACCCGACGCTTTGGCTGACGAATTGGTGAAAATTCTTCAGGGGAAAGAAGTCTACGAGAAGATTGTCATAGGCGTAGACCCGGGTGAGGTGTTCGGGTTGGCAGTCATAGCCGACGGCAAAGTTAACGAGACAGGAAACTGCTTCAGCATCCAAGAAGTACTGAAAAAAACTGAAAATATTATAAAAACCGTTGATTTCTCCTTAACTGCGGTCACCATAAAAATCGGAAGCGGAATTCCAACGTACAAAGAGCTCATAGAAGCCTTTGACCGCGCCTTGCCGCCTGAAGTGGTTTTGCAAGTGGTGAGTGAGGCGGGAACAAACCGCTCTCTAAACCATAACAAGCACAGGCGAGGGCTGAGAGATATAGCCTCAGCCATACGCATAGCGGGAAGAGCTGGTCACGTGTATCCGCGGAGAAAAACAGACGAGGCAAACGGTTGAGGCTGCAACTTAACGTTTGAAAAACCCGAGAATTTCCTGAGCCAAAATTTCGTCGTCGGGTTGCAGCACCTTCATTTCACGGGTTATCCATGAGGGCAGAAAACTGCGGCAGTATCTTGTGGCAAAACGGTAATCCAAGAACACTATGGCGCCGCGGTCCTCCAGCGTTCTCACTGGTCTACCAGCGGCTTGAGAAGCCTTTTTCATCGCAGGAAGCACATAACCATACTCGCGCCCAAGTTTGGGAAAACACGTTTCGTAATAGCTAATCTGCGCTTTCACCCTCGGCGTAGGCTCCGCATAAGGAACACCCACAACTACTACAGAGTTCATCTGGTTGCCTGGAAAGTCCACGCCTTCCGAGGTTCTTCCACCTTGAACGCCGAGGAAAACGGCGCCGTCACCTTCACCGCAAGCCTTGAACTCAGCCACAATCTTTTCGTTCGCCTTTGAACTCATGCCTCTGCGCTCATGAAAGAGCGGTTTATCCAACGCGACTTCCAATCCTTCAGCTATCAGGGCGTTTAGTACGCCGAACGAGGCGGTGAAGATTCCTGTGTTTGCTGGCGTGTTCTGCACGACTTCGTTGATTCTTTTTATCATTGTTTGGTACATGAAGGGGGTTCGTTTTTCCATGGCAGTGGATACGCCGAGGCAAACGAGGGAGAGCACGTGTTCCTTGGGGAAAGGTGAGGGCACAACGCGCTGCACGGTGTTTTCCGGTAGCCGTGTTATCCTCGCATACGCTTCTAAGGGCTGGAGCGTCCCCGACATTATTATGTTGGAGTAAGTGAATGAGAAAACTGGCGCGGTGAGTTTCGACGGGTCTAACGCGACGATTTCCAGCTTGGCGGTTTTCGCGTTTTCTCGGGTGAAGTACGTGCTTGCAACGTTGATGAAGGATTCGTCACCTAACGTGTCCAGCCACCGAAGCAGAAACTCGCTCATGCCGTGAATGTACGACCGCGGGTTCTTTCCCTCCGCAAGCAAACTTCGCCTGATGGAACTGCCAATCTCATGTAGCTGCTCAAAGAAGTCACGGGGGTTAGCTATGCTGCCTTGTTTTTGTATGATTTCTATTATGGACTCGGGAGCGATTATTTGCTCTCTGCCTATGTCTTCCGTCAGTTTTTCGATTTCTTTTCTGAAAAAGTTGGCGAAGGCTTCTATCTGTTTGTTTTCGTATTTCTGGGCTTCAAGCTCGGCTTGTTTTATAACGAAAAGTGACAGGCTGCTGCTTGAGATGTCGATGGCTGTTTCCGGCAGGTTATGCGCTTCGTCCACAATCAAGATGGTCTTCTGCAGCTGAGAATCAAGGTTCTTCAGAAACGCGTTGCGAATCACGGGGTCAAAGACGTAAAGGTAACTCAGCGCAACCACTTTCACATCGGCTAGGGCGGCTTTCACCAGCTCGTAAGAGCACACTCTTCTTCTTCGACAAACTTTTTGAATCTCAGAAGCCGTGTACGGACGAGCAGCTATCTGCTGTTGAAGCTGAAGATACTCGTACGTCTGCTCCTCCGGAGCCTTGTGGTACGGGCACCTGCCTTTGGCTTTCAGCATTTCACAGGCTTCCATGAGTGACTTGGCGTCGAAAGCGTTCTTAGCCGCGAAATTGTTGAGGCACATCTGATTGCGCCCACGAAGCGAGATCCCTGAAACATGATGCTTCTTGAAAACCGCTCTTAACTCTTCCACTACACGGTCATGCTGCCGGTGAGTCCGAGCCACGTACAGTATCTTCAAATCCTTTTCGATGGCGGTTGGGAGACACGCGGAAATGGCTGAAATGGTCTTTCCCAAGCCGTTGCTTCCTTCGATGAGAACGGAACGCCTGTCCTCAACAGCATCAAAAATGGTTTTTATGAATTGGTCCTGGTTAGGGCGTACGCTTGCGTAAGGAAAATACTCTGCGACTTCCAGTGGTAGCGTAATCATTTTTTATCCCATAGTCCCCTTGAAGGGCAGTAAATGTTCACAGGGCACTGCCTGCATAATGGGCGCCTAGCCTTGCAGTATCTCCTTCCGTGCGCAATCAGCAACACATGAACCGCCAAATAGTCACGCAGGTCATAACGCGATTGGAGCGACATGCGTACCTCTTCGTAGTCTCCGTTTGCAGGCGCAAAACCCAATCGTTTTGCCACGCGGTTCACATGAGTATCCACTGGAATCGTGGACTGCTTCGCGGAAAAAAGCAAGACAACATCTGCTGTTTTCGGTCCTATCCCGGGAAGCGCCATAAGTGTTTCTCTTGCTTCCTTAAGAGGCAGCGACAATATAGGCTGTAAAGAGCCGTGAAATTCTTCGAGGATTATTCTTGAAACCCTGTTTATTGTTTTAGATTTGTTCCTGTAAAGACCAGCAGTTTTCAGGGCTTCCTCAATCTGGCTGGTTTCTGCTTTCGCCAGCAATTCGGGCTTGATTTCGAACCTGTTCGAGAGGCGTTCGAAGGCTCTTGCAGTGTTTCTGTCCGCCGTGTTCTGTGAAATAATGGTCACAATCAACGTTTCAAACGGGTCACGCTTTGTCTCGGTCCACTTGGGCATCGCAAAGGTTTGACGCAGTATCTGCAAGACTGTTCCCGCTCGCTCGTCTTTCATGTTGCCGCCTCCCTCCTCTGAAATTGCTATCTACTGAAGTACGCAGGCTATAAATACCATCGCTATCACAGCTCTAAAACAAAAAGGGAAATTCTAAAGAAACACTGAAGGGCAAAAACCATGCTTTGCCTAACAGTTAAGAATTAAATACTAAAATATGCAAAGTTCATAAATGGCAAAGTTAAGCCAAGTGAGAGCAAATGAATCTCTCTAAAAAGATGCAAGTAGCTTTAATTCTTGCGGCAGCTTATGTGCTCACGTTCCTCACAGTATTTTTAGTGATTTGCTTAACCCAGTCCGCGTACTCCACACCCGAACATTACACTTCGGACGTTGCTGGCATGGATTTCACGATAGGTCCAAAGCCTAACGCCACCGACGTTCCTCTCGACACCACCATCACAATAGACGCGTTATCTTCCGCAGCGTTAGACGAACTGCGCCTAGCTCCGGAAGTGCCTATCTCTCATGTTGGCGTCGAAGTGACAGGTACACTGTCATATCAGCGAACGTTCTATCCTGCTCATCTGTTAAAACCCGCCACTTCCTACACGGTGTCCGTGACAATCAGGGACGTGCCAGTTTCATGGTGCTTCACAACCACATCCGAGCCATATCACCCCACAATCAGCTTCTACCTCGCAACGTACATGCTGTGGATTGCGCTTTCAACAGCGACCGCCACTATCGCACTTGTCAGCTTAGCAATATGCTACAGAAAAAACGAATTAATAAAACACCAATGACTCACAACGCCTATTCCACAGGTATTCCAGCCTTGACATAAACGCTAGAGCCTTCTGTAAGCACATCAGCGCTACACCGGCATATTTGCCGTATATTAGGATCCTAATAGAAATACGTTGCAGAAAACGATAGGGGGTAGGTCCGTATTGGCTGCTTTCACAGTCAATAGCATGTAGAAAACAGCGCACGGTGTTTCTGCAGGGTTCCATGCAGTTTCTGTTTATAGAGGGGCTATAGTCTGTTCCGAGCATAACCGTTTCGCGATTTATGGCTCTGTTTTGTGAAGTCTTTTTAAGCAATTGTTGCATAATCCAGTCAGTTATCCCACTTTTACAAGTTGGGAGAAACGAAAAAGCCAACTCATGGAGAAAGGGGAAAATGGAGCGTGCCAGAGTCGTTAAAGAAGAACTTTTTGAACAGGACACAAGGTTTCTTGCAGTTTATGTGGAAACCAAAAACTCGTGCCTTATCATGCTAAGCGAGAAAGAGGATAAGCTTGGAACCTTGGCGGTTGCCGTTCCCAAACCCAAGGATTTGCTTGGTCCAGCCTCTTCGTCAGTGCTCTTAGGCGACAAAAGTGCAGTTTCAGCGCGCATGTTCGCCGAATACGTTGCCGCCAAAAAAGGAAAAATCGCCATGGTTTCCGTCTATTTGGAAAGGCTGAGTGAAATGCAGGCGCAAGCGTTTTTCATGCACCTGATAGAGAAGATTCTTCGGGCGGAAAGCGAAAAAGAAGCCGCAACAACATAATTCCGGCACGCCTCTCTGTCTTCTAGGTGGATGGAACAAATGATACGTAAGCTGCAAACCACCGACCTCAAACTCATTCTGCACGTTGTGAACGACGCTGCTGAAGCATACAGAGACGTAATTCCCGAGGACAGATGGGAAGAGCCATACATGTCAACCGAAGAACTCAGAGAAGAAATCGATAGCGGAGTAGAATTCTACGGTTGGATAGAAAACGACGTTTTGGTGGCGGTTATGGGAATCCAACCCGTCAACGATGTTACCCTAATCAGACATGCTTATGTGCTAACAAGTCACCAAAGAAGAGGCATCGGCGAGAAACTGCTTAGGCGTTTGCTAAACATGGCTCGAACTTCCGAGGTGCTTGTGGGAACTTGGGAAGCAGTCCACTGGGCTATTCGCTTCTACGAGAAACACGGCTTCAAATTAGTGACCAAAAAAGAAAAGAACCATCTTCTCAGGAAATATTGGAACATCCCTGAGCGGCAAATCGAAACTTCAGTCGTGCTTAAACTCGAAAGAAAAAACTAACCGCAACTAGCCGTTCTGTCACATTTTATATACCTGATTTAAGAGCTTAGAAATAGGTGCACTCATGACCGAAGAAAAAACAAACGACTACAACCTCACGCTGAAAGTGGTGGATGTGATGACCACAGAAATTATCACCATAGATGAGAATGCCTCAGTTAAAGAAGCCGCTGAAATCATGAACCTGAACGAGATAAGCTGCCTAATCGCGGCAAGAAAAGGAAAAGCCGTAGGAATAATCACCGAAAGAGACCTCCTAAAACGTGTAATCGTTGAAGCAAAAAACGCCAGAAAAACAAAGGTCTCCGAAATCATGTCAACCCCGCTGGAAGTCATCTCACCCAACCCGAACTTGGAAGATGCTGTAAGAGTGATGTTCGAGAAGAAAATAAAGAAGCTGCCTGTCTTTGAAAAGAACCACATAATAGGCTTAGTCAGCCTCACAGACATAGCACGCTGCCAACCAGCTATAATGAAGATTTTAAAAAGCTTCGCCGTAATGCAAAACACGCCGAAAAGCATGAAAAAAATTCTGGACAAATACATCGTCTAACAAACACATGAGAAACTTTCAAAGCGACCTAAACCAGTTTCACATTTAAGAACATGCCCACGTATTAAAACAAGGCATCCACGATGAAACGAACCCTCATGTTAAAGGTAAACCCGGAAAAACCAGAAACCGAAAAAGTGCAAGCCGCGGCAGAAATCATCAAACAAGGCGGATTAGTCGCGTTTCCCACGGAGACCGTTTACGGCCTAGGCGCAGACGCACTGAACCCCCACGCAGTTTTGACGCTGTTTGACGCGAAAAAACGTCCTCTGGATAACCCACCCATCGTTCACGTGGAAAACATAAGCGACGTTTATAGGTTAGCCAAGCAAGTACCGCCGAAAGCTGATAAACTGATGAGAACATTTTGGCCTGGACCATTAACCTTGGTTTTTAAACGTTCAAAAACCGTTCCAGATGTGACCGTAGCAGGCTTGGACACCATAGCCGTCAGGATGCCACAACACGCTGTGGCTTTAGCGTTAATCAGAGAAAGCCAGCGACCCATCGCAGCTCCAAGCGCAAACCTCGCAGGTAAACCCAGCCCAACATCCGTCCAACACGTCTTTGACGACCTTAACGGTCGAATCGACGCGATTTTGGATGGTGGTCCAACACGCATAGGCGTGGAATCCACCGTGCTAGACTTAAGCGTTGACCCTGCACAGGTTCTTCGTCCCGGCGGAACACCGCTCGAAGCCTTGAAGAGGGTTCTTGGCGACGTGAAGCTTCACCCTTTCGTGGCTGCAGAGAAAGAGGTGCCTGTGGGTAAAGCACGTTCGCCTGGAATGCGGCATAAGCATTACGCTCCGAACGCTCAGGTGATTGTTGTGGAAGGCGCGATTCCAGCTGTCCTCGCCAAGGTCAAAGAGTTAGCAGAGTCGTATAGGCCTAAGGGCTTTAAGGTGGGTGTTTTGGCTACTGACGAAACTAAAGCGGCGTACCGAGCGGATGTGGTGAAGTCTCTTGGCAGCCGCTTCAACTTGGCGGTTGTTGCCCAAAACCTTTTCCGTTTGTTGCGTGAACTTGACGCTGAAGGCGTGGATGTGATAATTGCTGAGGGTGTGCCTTCTGAGGGGTTAGGCTTGGCGGTTATGAACAGGCTTCGGAAAGCATCAGGCTACAATATCGTCAAGGCAGGATAATGCTGGGAAAAATTTATATCGTAGGGTTAATTGTTCCGTTTAGAATTCAACATATTGTGTAAATGAGAAAATTGGTGAGAAAATGTCTACAGGTGGAGGAAATATTCCAGTTATAGTGTTAAAGGAAGGCACAGGAAGAACAACTGGACGCGAAGCGCAAAAAAACAACATAATGGCCGCGAAAATAGTGGCTGAAGCCGTGAAAACCACGCTGGGTCCATGCGGCATGGACAAGATGCTGGTTACCAGCTTCGGCGACGTTGCAATCACAAATGACGGCGCAACTATAATGAAGGAGCTTGACGTGCAGCATCCAGCCGCAAAGATGCTTGTGGAAGTAGCTAAGGCTCAGGACAACGAGGTTGGCGACGGAACCACAACTGCGGTGGTTTTAGCTGGGGAATTGCTTGCCAAGGCGGAAAGGTTGCTGGATCAAAATGTGCATCCAACAGTCATTATTGAAGGCTACAAGAAAGCCAGTGACAAAGCTCAAGAAGTTTTGGATAAAATCGCCATACCCGTGTCAATTAACGATGACAAAACCCTGCGGGAAGTAGCTATCACTTCATTGTCTAGCAAGGGCATCAACGTTGCTGAGGACCACTTCTCCAAACTGATTGTTGACGCAGTTAAGCAAGTTGCTGAGAAAATTGACGGCAAGTACACGGCGGATATAGACTTGATTAAGATTGTTAAGAAGCACGGCAAAAGCTTGGATGAAACGGAACTCGTGAAGGGCATGGTCATCGACAAGGAGGTTGCCAGCTCGCAGATGCCGAAACTAATCGAAAACGCCAAGATTGCATTGCTGAATGAGAAGCTGGAGATTGAGAAAACGGAGTTTGACGCGAAAATCAACATTGAAAGCCCAGATCAGATGCAGATGTTCTTGGATGAAGAGGAGCGTATGCTTAAAGAAATGGTTGACGCGGTCACCAAAGCGGGTGCTAACGTGGTTTTCTGCGAGAAAGGCATAGACGACATGGCACTGCACTTTTTGACGAAAGCAGGCGTATTTGCGGTTAAAAGCGTGAGCAGCAGCGACATGGAAAAATTAGCCAGAGCCACAGGCGGCAAAATATTAGCCAGCGTCAAAGACTTGACTGCCAGCGCTCTTGGAAAAGCCAAGAAGGTTGAAGAGGTCAAAATCGGCGACGACAAGCTCATCTACGTGCGCGAATGCAAGAACCCCAAGGCTGTAACGGTAGTCATCAGAGGTGCCTCTTCACACGTGATCGATGAGGCTGAACGCTCGTTGCATGACGGTTTATGCGTGGTTAGAAACGCGGTTGAAGACGGAAAGATTGTGGCTGGCGGCGGTGCACCAGAAGCAGAATTGGCTAAGAACCTGAGAAACTACGCAGTCAAAGTCGGTGGACGCGAGCAGTTAGCTGTTGAGGCTTTCGCAGAAGCTGTTGAGGCTATACCGTTAACACTGGCTGAAAACGCCGGATTAGACCCAATCGACATCATGGTGGCGCTGAGGGCGGAACACGAAAAAGCAAACAGCAAATATTTCGGCATCGAAGTCACCACAGGAAAAATCAAGAACATGCTTGACCTGCTTGTTCTCGAACCTCTGCGCGTGAAGCAACAAGTCATCAAATCAGCCACAGAAGCAGCCAACATGATCCTGAAAATCGACGACCTCATCAGCGTCAAAGGCGGCGGAAAAATGCCCCCGATGCCACCAGGAGGAATGCCTGGAGGAATGGGTGGTATGGGTATGGGCGGAATGCCCTACTAAATGCCCTAACTTTTTCTTTTTTTTGGTTTTTCAGAAATTGTTATTCGGTTGATTCTTGCGTTTAGTCGCTCTCGGAGACTATAGCCTCCGTTGTATAAAGACTGAATTAAGCGTGAAATTCTGCTATACTCCAGCGCTTTGTGTTTCAGCTTTTTGGATAAAGATCTGAGCGAGGACGTATTTTGTTGATTGTTGGGAAAGGAAGGTTTAAATAAATTATGCCTCACTTCCTTTTTAGCTTCAAGCTTGAACGGATGAAAATTAGGCATGTCACAGGAATACCGTCATATACTTCGTGTAATGGGTACAGATGTAGCGGGTACCCTAAAGACAATTTATGCAGTAACGAAAGTCAAAGGCGTAAGCCTAAGCCTCGCGAACGCCATACTCAAAAAGGCAGGCATAAACCCCGACCTGCGCGTAGGCTTCCTAACAGAAACAGAAGTCAACAAAATAGAAGAGATAATAAAAGAACCAGCAAAATACAACTTGCCAAACTGGCTTTTTAATAGGCGCAAGGATGCTGAAACAGGAAAAAACATCCATCTCATACGCGCCGACCTTGTGTTAAGGACAAAAATGGACATCGACCAAGCCAAAGAAATCAGGTCTTGGCGCGGATACCGCCACGCCTACGGTTTGAAAGTGCGAGGTCAGAGAACAAAAACCACTGGAAGAGCAGGAAAATCCTTAGGGGTCAAAAAGAAGACGTTTCAGCAGAAGCCTAGAAGCTAAGCAGGTAGATTATCATGGGTGACCCTAAGAAACAACGTAAAAAATTCGAAACTCCGCGTTTTCGCTGGCGCACAGACATCCTGCAAGAGGAACTCAAACTCATAGGGCAGTACGGCTTAAGAAACAAGCACGAACTGTGGCGCCACAAAACCATGCTGTCCAAGACCAGAGGCATAGCCCGCTCACTCATAGGCAAACCACCCGAAGAACGCGGGAAGATGGAGAATGAACTCTTAACTCGCCTTAAAAAACTCGGCATATTAGCAGAAACCTCAGTCCTAGACAACGTTTTAGACTTATCCATAGAAGACCTGCTGGAACGCAGGCTCCAAACAATTGTCTTCCGAAAGGGCTTAGCACGGACAATTTTCCAATCCCGCCAGCTGATAACGCATGGGCACGTAAACATAGGGAACCGACGCGTAACAGTGCCCAGCTATATTGTTTCAAGAGAGGATGAGGGACAAGTAATGTACTCGCCCCAAAGCGCCGTTACGAACGAAGCCCATCCTTTACGCCAAGCGCTATCAATCGTGGCTAAGGAGCCAGAAATAAGACCGCCCCCTAGAGGCAGAAGAGGAAGAGGAGGGCGCAGACGCTGAGCAGCAGGAGAAACGAGAAGTGGGGCGTCGTCCACATCTTTAGCAGCTATAACAACACGGTAATCCACATAACCGACATCTCAGGCGCAGAAACAATCGCCCGCACATCTGGTGGAATGTTCGTCAAAGCAGACCGCATGGAATCTTCGCCTTACGCGGCTATGCGCGCCGCAACGGCAGCCGCAGAAATGGCGCGAGACAAAGGAATAACTGCCATACACATCAAAGTCCGCGCGCCGGGAGGGTCAGGTCCAAGAACGCCCGGTCCAGGCGCCCAAGCTGCCATACGTGCGCTCGCGAGATTCGGCTTCCGCATTGAACGCATCGAAGAAGTCACGCCGATTCCACATGATGGCACAAGAAGGCCAGGCGGCAGAAGAGGAAGACGCGTATAACTTTCCACTTTTCCCCGTTTATTAACAGAAATATTGAATTAACAGCCTACTTTTGACGCATTATATCGATAGTCCTATATATGACGATGCGGACATGTTACATGCACAGTTAAAGCTCAGGTGTAAAAATTGAACAAAAAAGAGAAAGCGTTAGAGTGGCTAATGAATTTTGAAACAGGGA